>Ga0210394_10001551_pt1 | contig 36179 bp, 28 predicted proteins | sample IncBWC12MmetaG_FD_160121 | JGI IMG/M metagenome (GOLD analysis project Ga0210394, IMG submission 160121) | Forest soil microbial communities from Barre Woods Harvard Forest LTER site, Petersham, Massachusetts, United States - Inc-BW-C-12-M | ecosystem: Environmental > Terrestrial > Soil >... | reverse complement strand
AAAGACGTTCGCATGACTTTGCGATATGTGCAGGTCACTCAGCAGGATCTGCAGCGCGAATTCCATCAGGCCCGCCAGAATGCCGTCCATCCGCATCGTCTGCCCATGCTTGCGCTCCCCAAAGACATCCCCGGCGTGGGTCTCCCCTCTATCTGTCAAGCGCTGGTGGCAACACGTCATCTTCTGGAAATGTACCGCCGTCAGTTAGGCAATGAGAAAAGCCGCCGTACATTGCAGCGTCTCGACAAACGCCTTCTCGCTGTTGCTTCACAACTGCAGAGGGTCCATGCAGACAAAAAATGAGGAAAGATTGGCCAGTTAATAGGCGTAGATTACCACCCGAGCTCTCAGACGATTGCATTTTTAATGGAAGAGACTGGTGAGTGTGGTGAACAGGAACTGAACCACAGTGATGGAGAGGCAGAACGATTCTATCGGGAGCTGCAGAGGCGGGGAATCCGCGTGCGTGTAGGCATGGAGGCTACTGGATATTCCCGCTGGTTCGAGCGGCTGCTTACAGAATTGGGTTTCGAGCTGTGGATCGGCGATCCAGCACAGATCAAGGCCAAGCGAGTGAAGAAGCGGAAGTTCGACCGCAAGGATGCCCGACTTCTACTCAGGCTGATGCGGGAAGATAACTTTCCGCGAATCTGGGTCCCGGGGTCAAGAGTCACCGACCGATTGAGCAAGTCAACCTGTCTTAATCTCATCTCCAACAACTCGGCTTTGCGGAAGCCGAAGTGGTAGCTGAGTGAGAGCATTGCTCTAAGCCAAGGTTTTTCCCATCCCACCCTCGGCTTCAGTGCTTTCCCCGTTCGGCGAGGAACCTGTCCTGGCACGCCTTCGCTTCCCCCAATGCCTTCCGGTACTCCGGCGTCTCCCGCGCTCCATTCAGCAACGCATCGTGCTGCAAGGTTTCGTACGGACAATAATTCTTGTGGATCGCTTCTTCGATCATCTGCCAGCCATACTGCGGTTCCCGGCACCACACCATCAACATCCCCCGGTACAAACGCGGCTCTGAATCCGTGATCCCCGCCAGGCTCATTGCCGCTTCCTGCGCCGCGCGATCGTACTCCGTGCCCGCCTTCCCTTCCAGGCACATCTCCGTGAAGCTCCGCGCGAAAAACGGCGCGTCCGGCATTCGCGCGGCGTACACCAGCGCCTCCTTATTTTTCCCCTCTCGCCCCAGAATCGTCGTCGTCACCGTGTTCGACCAATCCGACCCTTCGTCCAGATTGATGAACGTGCGCGCCCGCTCATAATTCCCCATGCTGGCAAACGGCACCGCGCACGTCCGGAACTGATAATTTCCTGGATCGAGCCGTAGCGCCGTATCGCATTCCTGCATCGCTTCCTGCAACAACCCCAGGTACCGCAGCACGTAGGACAGCGTAAAGTGCGCCACTCCGCTATCCGGACGCCGCCGCACTATCGCTTTCGCTTGCTCATACGCCGCTGCCAGGTTTCCCGCGTCCGTGCTCGTTGTCGCCAGGTGTCCCGCCGCGGCCATCAGTTCCGGATCGAGTGTCAGCGCTTTCTGCTCGGCTTCCAGCGATTTCTGTTCCGCCTCCACGCCACCATGCGCATATTCGGCTTCGTAGTAGTACCGCTGTCCTAGCTCCGACCACAACGGCGCAAAGTTCGGATCCAGTTCAACCGCCTTCTCCAGAGTCTTGATCGACTCGGAGTTGCTGCTGAGGTTACGCGGCATGCTCAAGCTTCGCAGGTACAAGTCGTACGCCTCTTCGTTCCTCGGCCGTGTCCCCGTGTCCGTCGGCCCACTTCCCGCTCCCAACGCCGGGATCAATCCCTGCTTCACCTTCGCCGTAATCTCCGAACGCATCTTCACCAGATCATTCGCCGCCGAACTCACCGAGTCCCGCCAGATCACTCGGTCGTTCTCCGTGTCCACCGACTCCAGCGTCACCTGCACGTCGTTCCCGGTTTTCAGGAAGTGCCCGGTCACAATGTTCTGCACGTGCATCTCTTTCGCAGCGTGTTGCAGATCGACCGTCGGCCCCATGTATTTGTTCGTTGTCGCGAATGGCCGAATCGCCAGAGAATGCGCGTAGCTCAACGCCGTCGAAATCTCGTCCGGCAATGCCAGCTGCAGAAAATCGATGTCCTTGTCCGGCCCCGCATTCTGGAACGGCAGCACCGCCACACTCGTCGTCCCGCCGGTTTTCGTCGGCGGTGTTCCCCCGTGCCGCAAGAACCTCAACCCGCCCACCACCGCCAGCAACACCAGAATCGCCGCGGGCGCCAACCACTTCAGCCGACCAATCGCCTCCCTCTTGCTCGCGGGCTCTGCCGCCTTTGCAAAGCCGCTGCTGCTCCCCATCCCGGAATCCCGCTTCGCGCGCAGCAGGTCGGCCTTCATCTCCGACGCGTGCTGGTACCGCACCTTGCAGTCTTTCTCCAACGCCTTCCCGATCACCCGCTCCACTTCCGGCGACAGCGTCGCCGCCAGCCGCGTCGGTGGCCCCGGCCGCTTGTTCAAAATCGCGTCGTACGTCGCCGCCTCGGTCGCTCCCTGAAATGGCAGCGTCCCCGTCGCCATCTCGTACAGCACCACCCCAAACGAAAACAGGTCCGTGCGCGAATCCAGCTCTGTTCCGAGCGCCTGCTCCGGCGACATGTAAGCCACCGTCCCCAGCGTGCTCCCCGGACTCGTCAGATGGTGCGAGTCCACATCCTGAGTCGCCTGGGTCTCTCTCCCGGTTCCTCTCGTCCCGCTCACCTTCGCCAGCCCAAAATCCAGAATCTTCGCGTGCCCGCGGCTGGTCACAAACAAGTTCGCCGGCTTGATGTCCCGGTGCACGATCCCTTCGCTGTGCGCCGCATCCAGCGCGTCCGCCACTTCCACCGCAAACGCCAGCAATTCCTCCGAATCCATTCGCCCCTTCGCGATCCGGTACTTCAACGTCTCGCCTTCCAGGTACTCCATCGCGATGAACGCCTTGCCGTTATCCTCTCCAATGTCGTGGATCGTGCAGATGTTCGGATGATTCAATGCCGAAGCCGCCTGCGCTTCCCTCCGGAATCGCGCCAGCGCCTGCGGATCGGTCGCCACCGTTTCTGGGAGAAATTTCAGCGCCACAAAGCGGTGCAGCCGCGTGTCTTCCGCCTTGTAGACTACGCCCATCCCACCGCCGCCGAGCTTCTCAATGACGCGGTAATGAGAGATGGTTTGGCCGATGAGCGAGTCGGACTCCGCCATGGTTCGGCCATCTTAGGTTGAGGATGGAAGGCAAGTCAACGAATTGGCCGAATTGGCACGAATCGACATGAAATTGGCACAATTGGAAGGCCAAGTCGGCTACCAGTACTGCGCATCCGTGGGTGGCGGCGCGGAGTTCAGTTTAGATTTCCCCCAGCTTGGGGAAGTTCTGATGGTCGCTGGTTGGCCTGTCCTTCCCGCTCTGCGACCTGCTCCTTGAGAAGCCGCTTAATGGCATCGATGTCTTCCTGGCTGAGTTTGCCGAACGTTGTCCAAAGCGAATCCGGCTCGGCTCCCACCCAACCCTGAATCTTTGCGAGTTTAAGTAGCGAATCAGTGGCCTTGTAATCTTCACGGTCCTGAGCCAATCTCTCAGCGAGCCTGTATGACTGGCCGACAACAACTTCCTTGGTGAGTTTCGAGCTTGAACCGATTTCAGCATAATGGTCCGGTCGCGCTTCTTCCAAGGCATCTTGAAAGCGCACTCGACCAGCGATGTTGTCGGCCTGCTGCGGAGTAGCTAGCGAATACGGCTGTCGCTTGGACCTGAGCGCCTCGCTCGAATGCAAGTTCGAGCTGATTACCTAGGCACTCGGGGTCAATGATTACGAACTGAACCCTGTCGCCGGATTGACGTTCGCAATGGGCAACGAACCAGACATGTTCGATTACTTCTGGGTTGCGCGCCACCCGTTCCGAATAGGAGATTCAAGGCGACAATTCTGACCCAAGCCATAGCGCGAGCACGCCCAACTCACAACTAACGCGTTGAGTTGTTGTTGTACCAACGCAGGACGCGGAGAGCGCGCAGTGTGTTCCAGCGGCTTGCGCTGCCGACATCGGTCTCCATCTGCAATGGAATATGTTCGGGATGAAGGAGTTTCAGCGGCCAGCGACCGTTCTGGTGACCGCTCTCGATCACGACTTTGATGGCTTTGCGGACGCGACGGTCGGGCTTGATTCCTGCATTCCGCAGATACTCGAGTCCGCGCAAGACGTCGTAATGCCAAAACGTCGGGAACGAAAATCGTAACCACCGCGTGTCGATGACTTTGCCGGTGCGAAGCGAGCAAAACATGCGGCGTTCGAGGAGATAATTTTCGGCACGCTTGCGAGCCTTCCTGACAGCCGCTGATTTGCGCCCTGCTCGTTCGTAGTCGAGCAGCCCTTCGAGCACGCAGATGGTGGTGTGGAACGAAGAGCGCCGGCTGGGAGGGCGTTTCGGCGACAAGAAGGGCCATGCCTCGCAGTTCCAGCCGCCATCTTCGAGCTGTTCGCCGAGGAGTTGATTGGCCAGTGCGTCGTTGGGTTCCTGGAAATACGCACCAAGGCCGAGGATTCTGCCGTTGATGCAGGGTTCGGTTTCGCCGTGGAAGTAAGGCCGATTGTTAAGCCACTTAAACACGAGCCGCTTGTCGATGCGGTCGATCATTTTGCGAGCCTGCTTGCTGGCGGGATCGAGACCGAGGTCCTTCAAGGCGACGAGACTATTGAGGGTAACAAGGTCCCACTTCCGCGGGTCGCCCCAGTAGCCGGCAGGAGACTGGGCGGCGAGAAGTTGGGCTCCCCAGCCTTCGGTGGCGATGCGCGACCGCTCGGTTGCAATCGCGTCGGGAGCCTCATCGGTCAGGTCGCTCATGACCTGCCAGCGGATGGCGGGGTCAGAATCGAGGAGCCATTTGATGTGCGCGGGCCGGGGTGCGTAATCGCGTAGGCGCATTGGTCTGTTATAGCACGTGGTGCGTAAGTCTTGACCCGTGCGCCGAGCGGCGTTCACTCAAAGAGACAGACTTCGATGGAACGGCAAAGGTAATCTTGAAAAACGGCGGCCAAGTCGCACTCGGGAAGTTTGCTGTTCCTGGCACCTGCTGACAGGGCTACCTCCTTGATCCCGAGGGCAATACGTTTGGACTATTTCAGGTCGACGAAAACGCGAAATAGAAACCCCTGATTCAGTGAAGAACCAGGACACGATAAAATCAAGTCCAGTACCTAGAGTCGAAAATCACTGTGCTTGTGCTTCGTTCGGTTGAGGATTCGGTGGGTCGATAGCCCAGACTCCGGAGTTGCCCCCGTGGCTATGCTTCGAATTGCAAGCACGCCTCATATTGGCGACGGTACGAGGGTTTATTCGTCCAGGACCCCCGAGTGTTAGACTCCAGCCGATGGCGAAGCGCCCCAAGATCGGCCAGACCTCGCTCTTTGAAATGGGCAGACGGAACGAACCACCTATGCCAGCCGAACCGAACCTCGGGCGGCCTTACGAGCACCCTCAACTTTTCCTCGGTACTTCGGCCTTCACCGCCAACGGCTGGTCAGGAACTTTCTACCCCGCGGGCATGAAGTCATCGGACTACCTCAGCCACTACGCAAAAACGTTCCGAACCGTGGAAATCGACTCGACGTATTACGGCACGCCTGTTCCATCCACCGTCGAGAGTTGGTACCGCAAGACTCCAGCAGATTTCATCTTCGCCGCCAAAGTCCCGCAAGTCGTGACACACGAAAAGATGTTGAAAGAGTGTGACGCCGAATTCGATGAGTTCATCGAGACAATGGGTCTCCTGAAGGAAAAGCTCGGACCACTGCTATTGCAATTACCCCGGTTCGACCGATTTCAATTCAAGAGCGGCTCCGACTTCCTCGCTCGACTGCAACCGTTTTTAAAGCGGTTGCCAGATAAGGTAGCCGGAAATCTCGTTGTGGAGATTCGCAACACGCCTTGGCTCAACTCGGAACTGCTTGATGTTCTGCGAGAACACAAGGTTGCACTAGCATTGACCGACACATCGTTTATGCCCCGGCCTTGGGAACTCAAGAAACCCCTCGATTTGATTACCTCGGACTTCACTTACGTCCGATGGCTCGGGAACAGAAAAGAAATCGAGACGCGCACGATGACGTGGGATAAGGCAATCATCGACCGCACGGACGACCTGCGGCAGTGGATAAAGCTCTGTCGGCAGTACGTGGCCGAGAGAAAGGTCAAAAGGCTGTTTCTGTTCGGGAACAACCACTATCAGGGACATGGGCCGGACACTGTGGAAACCTTTTGGCGTTTGTGGAAGGACTGAAGCCAGTCACAAGTAGTGAAAATTGCTCCCGGCAGTGGCAGGAATTTCCGGTCCCAGTACTTCCATTTTTTCCGGACGCAGTCATCCTAGCTCTCTGTAACGCTATGAATCTACACCGGGCTGCATCACTATGATGTGAAGTTGTCGATTTGGCGGCCTTCCTGCGCCTTGTTCTCTACCTGGCCTCCGTGGAGGCGACTATTTGTGAAGCACGAAAACAGTGTTGTCTTCTCGTCCCTGGCCAGTCTCATTTTGCTGGCAGCGGTTTGGGCTTTATGGCCGAAGAATCTATCGTCGAAAGAGACATGAAGAAAGTCGAAAACTCGGCAGGAGCAACCAGAACTTCACCGAGTTTTTCTTTCTGCCAGGCCGGAACCCAAATTCCTGCGCGATACATACACATCCTTTTGTTCGTCTGTCCCGATTGCAATCTTCCCGTTTCGATTAGCCGCGTCAGCAACGAAAAGAATTTGGAAACAGTGGATGCCGAACGGTTGCACATAACGTGTAGCTACTGCGACAGGTCATCTGATGTAACCGCTGTCACGGCCAAGAGGCACTATGTTGAGGATTGGACTTAAGTGCCAAAGATGCAACAGACCATCAGTTCGAAGTGGGCGACAAAATCCGCCTTTCCATGCATGGCGGCACAATCGTCGACGCCGTTGTCAAAGCAATCCTTGACACCACCGACGGGCTCAACTACCAAGTTGATTTTTGGTCACGACCAGATGGCGACGATTTTTGAGCGGCAGATTGTGAAGGCTCAGCGGTCATTTATTCCGAGAACCGGCTTAGAATCGGGCGGTTTGATTGTTGCTCGCTTCTGGCCGTCTCTACCAACATTGTGACGCGAGGGTAGCGAATTCCCTCAACCGTTTCCCATTCCTTAAACTCGGTGTGGTTGTTTTGGACAGACCAGAAGTGAAGAACAGTGAATTACTGTGAGCCATTTTGTCCGGGCCGTCGCTCACGTGGTTCGAGTCCCGACCGTTACAAGTGCTTCGTGGGCCGAGCTACCGCGCTCGTAGTACAACGAGAGTCTCGGGGTCAAACATTTCATTTGCGCCCCTTCAGAGGAAAAGCGGTCTAGTCGCTAGTCCTAGTAGAAACGAGCTGCTAGCCTGTGGATAATGTAAACACGCAACCAGAGCGCCCAAGAAAAGGTCCATTCTTGATCCTTCAACAGACTGACCCGATCATCCTGATCCGCCAAACCGACCACGCTTTTCTTTCCGGGTTTTTTGCGCGCGAATGGGGCAACGACTCGTTCTCGCGCCCCGAACCGTTCACCTCGTTCTGCCTCGCCGCCGCCGAGCACGACAACGGCTGGCAGGAATGGGAGCTTGCCCCGGGTGTCGATCCGAGGACCTTCACGCCGTACAGCTTCATGACCGTGCCCACGGAAGAGCACATTTCGCTCTACCAGCGCGGCATCGACCGCGTCCTCAAGGTCGACCTTTATGCCGGCTTGCTGGTGGTTTCTCACTGCATGGGCCTGTACGACCGCTCCCGCGCCACCATCCCCGGCTACTCCTCCAAATATGTGAAATCGCAGGAACAGCACGTCGCCAACGATTTTGTCCAGCGCCTACGCCTGCAGCAGCTCCGCCTGAAAGTCGATTTGCGCAACGATCCCGTCACCAAGCCGTTCACCGACGAAAAACTGATCAAAGCGAACCTCCAGCGCCTGGACGCTCTCGACCGCCTCTCTCTCTATTTCTGCCTCGGGGCTGCAGAAGACGCCTCCATCGAGGGCGTGCCCGTCAACGAAGAGGGCAAAGAAGTAGACTGGGAAGTTCGCCCCTCGGGCCGCGGCCAGTTCACCATTCATCCGTATCCCTTCCGCCGCGACCCGCTGCAATTCGCGATTCTAGCGCGTCGCGTTCCCAAGCGCCGTTTCGCCGATGACGCGGAACTTCACTCCGTTCTCTCCACCGCCTCGTTCTTCAACATCCCTTTCACCGTGCGTTCTCGCACCGCGCTCAATTCCATCCACGCCGCCGGCGCGTAATCCACAGCATCCGCTCCATTCCTCAACCGCGTCTGCTATCATGGCGCTCTGGGATCCATGCGGCCCGATCGCATCTCGTTGTTCCCGCTCAACGTCGTACTTTTCCCCGGCGAACTCCTTCCCTTGCACATTTTCGAGCCGCGTTATCGGCGCATGGTCCGCGAGTGCCTGGACGAAAAAACGCCCTTCGGTATGCTGCTGGCCCAGCCCAACGGCGTCGCGCACGTCGGCTGCACCGCGGAAATTCTGGAAGTCACCAGGCGCTACGATGATGGCCGTATGGACATTCTCACCGTCGGACGCGATCCTTACCGCATCGTGGACCTCTTCACCGATGATCCGCTCCTGGCCGGCACGGTCGACTATCTGGAAGACCGGGACGCCATCATCGACATGCAAAGCAGCGAAAAACTGATTGAGCTCTACGAAGTCTGCTACACCCTGCTCTTTTCGGGAATGCCCGCAAATCTCGCGCAATCACCTCACGAAAGGCTCTCGTTCGTCGTTACCGGCGCGCTCCCCCTGGACCTCATGTGGAAGCAGCAGATTCTGGAATTGCGCTCGGAGGCCGAACGGCAGGATCGCCTGCTCAGGTATCTCCGCGAGTGGGTGTTGCATCTACAAAAGATAGAGAGCGGGCGCCCTCGTGGCGCCAGCAGTGGTCAGGGTTTGAATTAGGATTTGATTGGGTTATTGGCGGGCGACGAACTCACCCGCGGATAGGGGCTTCATGACCAGCAATTCGGCGCATTCGGCAGGGCATTCCAAGCCGCGCACCATCGGCGAGTTGAAACGCATTCCGGACTTCGATGCCAGTTCCAGCTTTCTGCCGGTGAAAAATGAGATTCGTCGCAACCTGCTTCGCTCCATCGAGCGCGGCGAGTCCCTGTTTCCGGGCGTGCACGGTTATGAAGACAGCGTCATCCCGCAGATCGTGAATGCCGTGCTCTCGCGCCACAACTTCATCCTGCTCGGTTTGCGCGGCCAGGCCAAGAGCCGCATTCTGCGCGGCCTCGTGCAGCTTCTGGACCCGGAGATTCCCGTCATCGCGGGTTGCGAAATCAACGACAATCCCCTGCGCCCAGTGTGCCGTTCCTGTCGCGAACTTCTCGCCGCGGAGGGAGACAACACACCGATCGCCTGGCTGCCTCGAGACCTGCGCTACGTCGAAAAGCTAGCGACTCCCGACGTCACCATGGCCGACATCATCGGCGATGTGGATCCGATTCGCGCGGCTCGCGGCGGACGCGACCTTTCCGACGAACTCACCATTCACTACGGCTTGCTTCCCCGCGCCAATCGCGGCATCTTTGGCATCAATGAACTCCCTGACCTCGCGGGAAAAATCCAGGTTGGCCTCTTCAACATCATGCAGGAAGGGGACATTCAAATTAAGGGCTACCCGTTGCGGCTGCCCCTCGATGTGCTGCTCGTGTTCACCGCCAATCCCGAGGATTACACCGCCCGCGGCAAAATCATCACCCCACTCAAAGACCGTATCGGCGCGGAAATCCGCACGCATTATCCGACCACAATCGAGGAAGGCATGACCATCACGCATCAAGAAGCCTGGACCGCGCGCGACTCGCACATCAAAGTCGAAATTCCCGAATATCTGCGTCAGGTCGTCGAGGAGATTGCGTTTCAAGCCCGCGAGGACAAGCGCGTCGATCGTCGCTCCGGCGTCAGCCAGCGTCTTCCGATCACCACGCTCGAGAGCGTGGTCAGCAGCGCGGAGCAGCATTCCGCGCGTGCGGGTGAAGCGCGTGCTGTCGCCAGGATCACCGATGTTTATGCCGCGCTTCCGGCAATCACCGGCAAACTGGAACTCGAATACGAAGGCGAAATCAAGGGAGCGGAGGTGATTGCGCGCGAGTTGATTCGCACCGCCATCGGCCGCGTCTTCAGCAAGCATTTTGGCGAGGTCAATTTTCAGCCGGTGATTCAATGGTTTGAATCCGGCGCGGAACTGAAGATTCCCGACGATGCTTCCACCACCCGCCGCTACCAGCAGCTTTGCCAGGTGCAGACGCTGTTCGACCACATTGGCAAGCTGGGCGTCGCCAATCGCAAGGACGAGGCCGCCGCCGCAGCCGCCGCGGAGATGATTCTTGAAGGACTGTGGGCCCATCGCCGCGTGAGCCGCAGCGAAGAACGCGGTTACTATGGCGAAAAGCCGCAACGCATTTCGGAGCCGCGGGACCGCGAGAATCCCAATCGTCCGCGCCGCACCTATAACTAGGTTCTGGACAAACAATGAAGATCGTCAAATACCGGAGGTACACGGGTGAGCCGGCCGACGAAATCGACCTCGACGAGCTGATGAAACGCCTCGGCGATTTCCTGCTTCAGAGCGGCTTCGAATCGCAATACTACGGCCTGTCCGAATTCGATGCCGCGCAGTCCATGGAAGCGCTTCGCGACGCCATCCTCCGCGCTCTGCAGGAAGGCGAACTGATTCCGGAAGACCTGATGAGTGAAGAGCTTCAGCGGATGCTCCAGGACCCGGGAGCGCTGAACAATCAGGACGTGCGCGACCTGATCGAAAAAATCATCCAGCGGCTAACCCAGGAAGGGTTCATCAATCCGCAGCAGCCTCCGCAGGTGACACCGCCTCCACAAATGACGCCCGGTGGACAGTTGGGGCAGCCCGCCGAACGCAATCCGGAAGCGCGCTTCGAGATCACCGACAAGGCCATCGATTTTCTCGGCTTCAAGACACTTCGCGATCTTCTCGGCTCGCTCGGCCGCAGCAGTTTCGGCCGCCACGACACGCGCGACCTCTCGACTGGCGTAGAATCCGGCGGCGTTTCCAGACAGTACGAATTTGGCGACGTGCTCAACCTGGATATCAGCCAGACTCTTTCCAACGCGATTCGCCGCGAGGGCGTCAAGGTTCCCATCGATATGCAGTATCGCGACCTGGCGGTCCACCAGTGCGAATACCAAAGCTCCTGCGCCACCGTCGTTCTCCTCGATTGCAGCCATAGCATGATTCTCTATGGCGAGGACCGTTTTACTCCCGCCAAGCGTGTGGCTTTGGCTCTGTCTCATCTGATCCGCACGCAATATCCCGGCGACACGCTAAGCCTCGTCCTGTTTCACGACTCCGCCGAGGAAATCCCGCTCGCGCAATTGGCCCGCGTGCAGGTCGGACCGTACTACACCAACACGCGTGAGGGCCTGCGCATGGCCCAGCGCATCCTGCTTCGCCAGCGCAAGGATATGCGCCAGATCATCATGATTACGGACGGCAAACCTTCAGCCCTCACGCTCGAGGACGGACGCATCTACAAAAATGCTTTCGGACTGGATCCGTTCGTCGTCAGCGAGACGCTTGAAGAAGTGAACAAATGCAAACGCGCAGGCATCATGATCAACACGTTCATGCTGGCCACGGACTACAGCCTGGTACAGTTTGTCCAGAAAATCACGCAGATGTGCAAAGGAAAAGCCTACTTCACTACACCCTATACGCTCGGCCAATATCTTTTGATGGATTACATGCAACGCAAAACTAAGACCATTCACTGACGCACGTTGACGATGCGGCCGAGTACCCGTTGGTTCATTAAATTATTCGCTTGAACCGAACCGTTATTTGCACTTATTTGGATGTTCCCCTGTGTACCTTCTCCCTTCAGCCGATCCGTCTAAGTCTTCAACAAACGAATAAATCGATTCCGTAGCCGGCGTCGGCGGTGTCCTGCACGGCGCGGTACAGGAAACATAAAAGGAGATGTAATGAAAATATCGAGGATGTTGGGCACTCTATCTGGCGCGGCACTTCTTCTTGCTTCGACGGTGCTCGCCGCAGACCTCAACAAAGGAACATTGAATGTTTCAGAAAAGGTCAACGTCGAGGGCAAGACCATCGACCCCGGCACATACAAGGTGGAATGGAATGGTACTGGACCCACGGTTCAAGTCACCATTCTTCACGGGAAGCAGACCGTGGCTACCTTCCCTGCACAATTAACCGAGCAAGCCAACAAGAACGCGGTTGACGCGTACGGATCCGCAACAGAAGCGGACGGTTCAAAACAGCTGACCGCAATCTACATTGGGGGCAAGCACACCGTTCTGCAGCTCGAGCCGAGCGCCGCAAGCCAGCAATCCTCCACTCAAAACGCAAAATAAATTCAGCCAGTGCCCACTCCTTTTCGGAATCCGTGGAAGGAGTGGGCGCATCTTTTGCGTTGGCCTTTGTTTGCCTCTTCGGCATTCCCGGCGGCGTTTGCGATAAAATAAAGGCATGACGTTGTGGCACAACTTAGCCCGTAGGTTCGGGCTGGAGGAACCCTTGACTACGATTGAAGCCGGTCGAACCGCCCCGCGCTTTTCGCTGAAATCACTCGAAGGAAAAGAATACTCGCTCGATTCCCTTCTCGCTCGCGGTCCGGTTGTTGCGGCCTTTTTCAAGATCTCCTGCCCCGTCTGCCAGTTCACGTTTCCTTTCTTGCAGCGCATTGCGGAACGATTCGCGGGCAGGAATGTTTCGGTCGTCGGCATTTCGCAGGATGACGCGCGCAGCACGAAGAAATTCAACGAAGAGTATGGCGTGAAGTTTCCGACGCTGCTCGACGACGCCGCTTACACCGCTTCCAACGCCTACGGCCTGACCAACGTTCCGACAACCTTTCTCATCGCGTCGGACGGGACCGTTAAAGTCAGTTGCATGGGATTCGATAAAGCTGCTCTCGAGAAGATTACGACTGAGCTGGCGCAGCATGAGGAAATCGCGGCGGCTCCGTTGTTCAAACCGAGCGAGGTTGTCCCCGCCTACAAACCTGGATGAGGATCGAAAAACTAGGTCCGGTCGGGACCTAAAGAAAAACTAAGACTCCTCCGCGTCCATCAGCAGGTTCTTCTTGTGCTTTATGGGTTTGCTTCGTTTGTCCGGAATTACTCGCGTGGTGCTCGGAGCCAATTTGGATTTTCTTGCCGCTCGCCGGGCTTCGACGGCTTTATCCAATTTCTTTCTGCGGCGCTTCATTCAGGCCTTCTTTACCGCGATCTCTTGGACCGCCCGGTAGCCCTGATCGATGGCTTCGTTTGTATACGCAAATGCTCCCGCGTCGGAATTCGCGATATGAATATTTCCGAAGGGCTTGCGGCCGATTTCATTCGGTGCTTGCCCGGCCGGCCAAAGCGGGTCATAGAGCGAATTGTATTCGTAAGCGTAGCCGTGCGGCCAACGGTTCACGGTGATGGCTTCGATGTCCCCGGCGGGGTCGAAACCAGCGCTTCCCAGAATCCGCCCCAATTGATCGCGAATGTTTCGTTCGAAGGTGTTGAAGTCCGTCATCATCAGGCGCATGCGCCCGCTCCGCTGTTTTTCCCGCGCGGTGGCGCCCGGCCCCACAGGCACATATTGCATATGAATCAGGCAGGATTCGTCGGGCTTTTGCGTGAACTTGTAGTCGCCCATGCTCACGGGGAAGTCCATGTCCACGGCCGAAAAGAAAGCTCCAGGGCAATGCACGCCGTGTACCTTCAACTTGTCGAACGCCTCCCAATTTCTTAACTGCACGTTGGTGTACACCAGCGGCACCTTCACGTTGTACGCCAGCGCTCGTTTCTGCGTCTCCGGCATGTCGGGACACATGTACGGAATCACCATGTTCCAGCACGCCAGAATGCACTTGGCGGACTTGGCCATGTACGCTTTACCGCCCCGGACATAGGTCACTTGCACTCCGTCCTTATTCGCGCCGTTTGCGACATGCACGACGGTGGAATTCAGCCGTACGCGAACGGAGGAACTCGCGTCATCGAGCTTCGCATAGTTGAATTTCGCCACGACGACATCCTCCATCGTGTGCCCCGGCGCGATTCCGGGAATCATCGCGCGCACAAGCAAGCGTGGCACCGATCCGATGCCATCCGGAAAGTGGTAGATGTACGGCTCGTGATCTTGCCGCGTGACTTCCAGACCCATTCCCGGGCCATCGGTATCCTTGATCCCCAGCCCTTTAAAACCCGGCAAGTACCCGAGACCCGCCATATCACCCGCCGGAACCGCATCGATTCCCACTCCGTACAAGCCGTACATGGACGTGAAGAAAAATGGGATGACGTCCGGAGACACCTTCGCGTTCTTTAGCAGGTAATCCTGATAACTGGTTTTCCCGAGATAATCTTTCTTCTGTTGCGGGCTCATTCCCGCCAAGTAGTCCTCCTTTTCGCTGAATATGCGCACGATATCTTTCTGCGCCGCAGCGGAGAGGGGCGTTTTCGCCAGAAATTCCGGCCAGGGAGTCGAGTAGAAACCGGTCACCAGACGGTCAGTTCCGAATGTTTCTTTATCGAAAAAGACGGCCTGGCCCATTCCACGCGATTCATAAAATTTCTGGTCGTAATATTTCTCGAATTTCTTCACCTCGATTCCCAAGTCCTTGAACAATTGTTTTGCCTGCGGGCTGTAGAGGTTGGGGCCCGTGATGGTTTGCGTGCCGCCATAGCCGATGATGACGCGATCGCCGCTGTTGAATTCGTTGCGCTTGGCGTGACCGCCGAAATCGTCGTGATTTTCGAGGACCAGAATTTTGGCCTTCGGTCCGACTTTCTGGCGGTAGAAATACGCGGCGGACAATCCACTGATTCCGCCGCCGACAACGATCAGGTCGTAAGAATCGGGCTCCTGCGTCGGAGCGCCCCAGGTTTTTCCGTCGCGCATCGCGTGCGCCACTTCCCACGAACCGTCGTGGCTTCCGCGCATGCCGGTCTTCGCCGGCGGATAGTATCCGGGCGCCTTTTCCGGCGCGTAATTGCCTGAATCATCCAACACGCGCGCCCAGAAACTCCCCGGTTCTACCAGCGACGCGCCGATCGCCACGCTCATGCCGTTCAGAAAGTCCCGCCGCCGGATCGGCCGGTCCATCCCGAGTTCTCGATCTTTGTCGCCTTTGCTCATCCTAATCCCCCACGGTTACTGCGGAAAAGCTTAGCCGACTTTGCCAGGATTCGGAAAGCGAGGGTTTGTCGCGGACGCAGCTTGTACGCGCCCGCGGCGCTCGGTATTCTTGGTCCGAGCATGCAACGCTGGCGCGAGCTAACGTGTTTCGCAGCCTACGGTGCTTGGTCCATACTCGACAACTCGGCTCACATTTTTCTTACTGGAATCGCAGGTGAAAGCGGCGTGTTGGCTCGACATAGGCAAAACAAAGCGCTGTAAGCGCCCAGCGCGCGAGCGCTGGGACTGCAGGGCCTCTGAAGCGGAGCGGAGGCGCGGCGCATTGCCCTGAGCAGCAACCCCGTGAGCCACACAACGTGCAGCCACATCAAAGGGCGTCGTACTATTATTCCACCGCTTTCAGAAGCTGAACGTGACCTGCAGATCGATCCGGCGGTTCGATGTCGGATCGCTGTACGGCCGGCCTACCAATCCGTTCGACTCTCCAAAGAGCGGCGAGCCAAGATTGCCTACCGGTGGCAACACGTTTACGTTGTTGAACACGTTTCTCGCCATCACAGCGAAGGTCAAGGCGTAACGCCGGTTGGTCGCCCCCGCGTCCATTCCGCGGCCGCCACCGGGGCCGCCACCGGGTCCACCCGGACCACCGCGCCCGCCACCGCCTCCTCCAGCCCTAACGCCGCCGCCGCCAAATGTTCCGCTGGGGCCACCGGGACCACCACCTGCCGCGGATTCAATCACTGGACCAAAGCCAATGGTCTTACTCAGGCGAAGCATCAACGCAAACCGGCCGGGCCCTTCGCCGTAATATGCCGGTATGGGTGTGTACGAGCCGACTTGAGCGCCTGTGGGCGTCGAGAAGCAGCCAAACCTGGATTGGTAGGTCGCGGTCGCGCAAGGCGCAAATTCCGGACGAACGTTGTACGCCGAATCACCGAAGAAATCGTTAGGAGTGGTGATATTGAACGGAATTCCGGAGCTGTAGATCATGAACGGGCTGAGCCGAAACGAATACGGCATGCCCATGGTTCCACCCATAAAGATGCGATTGCGAACGTCGTAGCTGGAACGCCCGTAATCCTTCCAGGGTTCCCCTGGTATGGAAATCATCGAGGTCGGTCCGGCGGTGTCGCTGTTCGCGTAGTTGAGCGTGTAGTAGCCGAAGAGCGAAAGCTTGGCGCCCATACGGATGCTGCCATTCACGATAAGCTGATTCTGCTTGAAGATGCCTTCCGATTCGTATTGAAGGATCGGGCTTGGAGGAGTTACCGGCGGAGCGGCGGGATCAATAGGGTTGACGTTGTCGGTGTAAAACTGGTGAACGCCGCGGGAAGTCAAATAGGTAAAAGCAATATTCGCGATTCTGCTCAGTTGCCGTTCGAGCGTCACGCCAGTCTGCATGGTGTACGGAGCGTGCAGATTCGGATTGTAGCGATAGTCGATCGTCTCGCTGCCGCTCGAACTGCCCGCGCAGGCCGGGGGGATCGGCGTCGGAAGCGGAGGAACACAATTGGGATTGCCGGTCAGGAAGAAAGTCGGATTTTGAATGAGAAACTGCTGCTGGGCCGGCGCGCCTTCAAAAAAGCGTTGTTGCGGGAGAAGCAGCAGATAAGTGAAGCGATCGTAAAACATCCCAAATCCGGCACGAAGCACCGTCTTCGGAGGATTTTTCGCGTTGCCGCCGATGCCCCAAGCAATGCCAATGCGCGGCGCAAAGTCCACCGTGTTCGCCAGGTGATTTTGCGTCTCAAATCGCAGCCCATAGCTAACGGTTAGATTGGGTCGAACCTTCCAGTCGTCCTGGGCGAAAAGTCCTAGGTCCGTCAAGGTTACTGCCGTGAACGGAGCACCCGCGGTTTGTGAATAGTATTGCGCGCCGCCGAAGCCGTAGGTGGCTCGAATTTCGGGAATGGTCAGACCTGCCGCCAAACCCTCCACAGTGGTTTGATATACCTCGATAGGTGTCTCCGTTGGGCAGGCTGCTCCCAATGTGCATCCGAGCTGCGTCTGCGAGCCAAACGTAAACGCGCCGGTGAAGCTCGCGGAGGTGGAATTGTTATCGGTAATGGAACGCAGACGTCCGCCAAGTTTCAGCGAGTGTTTGCGGAAGGTTTTGTAAATGGTTTCTTGGAATTCGTAGTGGTTCTCGACGTCGGAGGTGCTGCCGCCGCCGCTCCCCACGCCTACAAACGCTCCCCCCACCGTCACGTTTGGATTGATGTTTACCGGAGTGGTGAGCGTGTTGTCATGGAGGTATTGGAACCGGACTTCATTAATGGTGCTGGGATTGACGGTCTGTGTGTCTGTGAGCTGCAGGGTGTGCTCGGTCTCCAGGAGGTTCGTGGCGTTGGCAGCAAGGTTGAATTGTCCGACGCTGCTGTTCTGATTGGTCTGTGAATCGCGGAAGTACTGATAGCGACCGGTCAGCGTGTTGTTCGGCGTCAACTGATAATCGATGCGAGGGCTCAGGTTCGTGCGTTTCTGCGGGTCCGCGACCGCATCGCTGAAGGGAATGATGCTGAACCTGCTCTGCGAAGAAGCGCACGGAATCAACAGATAAGGGTCGCCGCAAACCACTGTGGCGCTGACGATGCTCAGAGCGCCGATATCACGATGGTCGATATTGAAAAAGAACGATGCTTTCTTGTTGATCGGGCCGCCGATGTTTCCGCTGTACTGTTCGGAATTGTAGCTGGGCGGCGAAACCCCAGCCGGCAAAATCTCAAACGGATTGCGGGCGTTGAAGGCGGAGGTATTCCCGTTGATCATCATCTGCCCGTGAAATTTGTCGGTTCCAGGCTTGGTGAAAATCTCGATACGTCCGTAACCGAGCTTGTCATACTCGGAAGAAAACGGGTTCTGGTTGATTCGGATTTCACGGATGGAAGCCTTTGGCGGCAGTTGTCCGGCGGTAAATCCGTCGATATAAATTTGGCCACCATTCGGCCCGGCTGAAGGGCCAGCCAAGGCTTGCAGCTCGGATTGCATTTCGTCCGGATCGTCGGAGAGAGCTTCGAGGTCCTTGCCTTGCAGCACAATGGAGTTGGCATTGTTCGAGGGATTTACGTCCAATTGCGTGGTGGTGGACTGCACCTCGACTTTTTCCTGTTGCTCGGCGATACCCAGCGAAATATTCAATCGTGTGACTTGACTCGCGGTTATGACCACGTCGGTCTTGAGAAACAGGGAGAAGCCTTCCGCCACAGCTTTGACCTGGTATTTGCCGGGAGCGAGGTCCTTGAATTCGTAGATCCCTTCCTTGTTCGTGGTGGTGTCCATGGACGCTCCGGATGGAGTCGTCAGCAGCACCGTCGCGCCGGATACGGACGCGCCGGACGGATCGGTTACCTGGCCGCGCAGAGTTCCTCCGGCGGTTTGCGCGTTGACCGGATTTCCTGTCGACAACGCAAATAGCAAACACAAAGCGAGATAAAACACTTTCCAACGGCGGATTCGCATCAACTCTCTTTCCTGTCTCCAAGGGGAAATTGGAATGTGGCTTTTGAACTTCAAGGGGTGCCCATATCGCCTCCGCCACCTGGGCTGAGGCTCCACGGGCTGAGAATAGACGCCGCCCCGGAAGAGGAGGCTTGAAGAATGGGCTCGACACCACCCAACATGGTGATGACCGTGGAAGGTCTATCGCCCTGGCCCGAAGTTGCAACCACCATCACTGCATCGCCTTTCTGAAAGTCGTTCAACGGACTGGCCGGCAACCGGCTAAGCATTTGTTGCAGATCACCGCCACCGCCCCTGGGAGCACCAGCTGCGACGCCTGGGCCTGCTGCGTTGCCGCCGGGCGCTGCGGAAACCTGCCCCTGACCTTGCGTCTGCGGTGCTGCCGCCGCCGTCGAAGGAGTTCCGGGCTGGCCGGCGGATGGCACTCCGGCTGCGGCGCCCGCCCCCATACCCTTTAGACGCATCGCGATGCCCTGCGCCATGCGGTCCGGCAATTTTCGCATCTGCGATTCGGGAGTGACCTTAAGCTCGACCGATTTTTTCGTCGCAAGATCGTTCAGGGTAAGCGTGCCGGCCACAGCGTTCACTCCCGCCACGATCCCCGCGATATTGCGGAATGATCCAGACACAATTTCGGCCGCGGTGAATTCGCTGCCGTCGGCGCTGCGTGCACCGCGCGCTCGTAATTGGTCTCCGGGTTGAATTTGTGTGACGGGAGCGACCGTCGCTTCGTCAAAATTCACCGAACCGGGCGCATAGCGCCGCAGAATGGTGTCTTTGCCCACATGAATGACGATATCCTTGGAGCCCGCGGCGGACAAAGTCTTGATCGTGACCGCGTTCTGGCTCGAGTCCACGCTGCTCACCAGGCCGCCAATTCCATGGCGTTGCCACTCTTCGCGTTCCTTTTGTTGCTTTTCGGCAATGTCCGCCTTCTTCATGGCCACGATCGTCCCGGCAACGAACGACGTTGCGTCCTGGCCCGGCTTTACTCGCACCAGGACGCGGTCTCCGGGTTGTAGATCGCTCAACGGAATAGGCGCCGCTTCCTTCAGGTCTTTTGAACCAGGCGGCACGCGCAGGACTTTTACATCCGCGGGTAGTTGGATCTTCACCTCGGTTCCGCTGTCGGTCGCCAGCGACAAGCTGTCAGCGGAAATGGCTTTAATAGTGCCAACCGCAGGCGGAGTTTTCTGCGGAGCCGCATTCTGCGGGGCGGCAGGCTTCGCGTGCGTTGCTGGACCCATGAAAAGCATCATCAAGCCACAAAGCGAGACCAGAGCGAACCGAACGAATGGACAAAACCTGTGCTTCTGCTCAACCCGCATCAAAACTCTCCGACTATCCCCGTTTTCGTCCAAGGTTGGAAACGCAATCGGCCACCGTTTGCGCTGGAGCGGACGTCCCCGTTTGTTAGACGCGCCGCCCGTCGGAAACCGTTACAACAAACTTATCCCGGGAAAGCGCATTTCGCAGGCTCAAAAATCGATTCATTTAGACTGAGTAGTAACTGAGCAACCACGGATTTTCGGACGATTGACAAACCGTGGATTCAGGCTAATGTGTTGCCTAGCCGGTCCTGCGGCCCGACAAATTCCACTATGGAGAGAACTTCATGACGACGAAGAGGATTGTTCTAAACAGCTTGCTGGGTGTTGGATTGCTTTGTGCAGGCGCGCTCTATGCCCAACGGCCCGTCGAGAATATTGATCCTCACCGGCATCCCAATCTTGCCGAAGCGCAGCACCATCTGCAGCAAGCTTGGGGCAAGGCCGACGAAGCGCAGAAGGAAAACAAGGATGAACTCGGCGGATACGCCGCAAAAGCAAAAGAGCACATCGAAGCGGCCGACCACGAGTTGAAAGCGGCGGCGGAATTCGCCGATCACCGCAGATAAGCGCTGCAAGAACAGCATGGACGGTTTGGTGGGAGCGGCCTGTTTGATGAAAGCCGTGAGTTTTTCAATTCGACTGCCCCGTTGCGTCAGCGCGCAACAGGTAAGAGTTTAAACGCTGCTGTCGGCGGTGGCGGTCTGCAGATAGCGTGCCGGCGTAGTGCCAAGCTGTTTGCGGAACATCGAAATGAACGCGCTCGTGCTACTGTAGCCGGACTCCAGGGCGGCAGCCGTCACTTTTTCACCTCGGGCCAGCAGTTGCATGCCATGGAGAAGGCGAAGTTGCTGGCGCCACTTATTGAAACTCATTTTCGTTTCGTCGAGGAAAACCCTCTGAATTGTCCTTTTGCTTGCGCCGCAATCTTTGCACAGCGCCTTGAGCGTTCTTTGATCGCCAGGATCTGCGTACAGGGCGTGCACGACCCTCATCGCGCGTGTATCGCTGGGGTGCGGCACCTGCAAGGGCGCGCAATCCACGGTTTTCAACTGATCGAGAATGACCTCGACAATACGTTTGTGCGTTGAAACCTTCTTGCTCAGCTTCTGAAATTTGCACGCGTGAAGAATCAATTCCCGCAGCAGCGCCGAGACATTCATGACAAAACACTGGCCGCGGATCGCGCGGCAAAGTTTCGGCAGAAAATACAGGGTTCTCATGGAAACCTGGCCGGACATCTCCACGGAATGAGGGGTGGTCGCGGGAATCCACACGGCTCGCAATGGCGGCACGACCCAGACGCCCTGCTTCGTCCGCAGGGTCATCACTCCCATCGAAGCGAAGAGCAGTTGATCCTCGGGATGGGAGTGTTCCTCGATGAAGTATCCGTCTTTGAGGTCGGCGGAGAAACTTGCGACATCGGCCAGCAAACGGCCGTTACGGCTAAAAAGGATGCTCTGGCACTTGTGCGACATTCCTTGTCACTTTAGCGAAAGCGGTCCCGGTGGACAAGTGCTATTTCTGCCCGTAGGCACGGCACGCGGAGGCGAAAATGCTGGATTCGGCAAAGTTGGTTGGTTTCGTCCCTACTACCGATTACGAGAAAGCGCGCGCTTTCTACGAAGGAAAGCTCGGATTTGAGTTTGTGAGCCTGGATCAATACGCGTTGGTGATGAAAGTCGGCGGGCACAGGATCCGAATTTCAAAGATCCCGAATTTCAAGCCGCTGCAAGGAACGATCCTTGGTTGGGAAGTAGAAAACATCGAAGCCGCCGCGAAGTGGCTCTGCGACCGAGGCGTCGCGACCGAAAAATTCCCCTTTGTTCAGGATCGCGAACTCGGAATCTGGACAACTCCCAACGGCGACAAAGTAGCGTGGTTCAAAGATCCGGACGGCAATATCCTTGGCGTGAGCCAGCATCCTTCCTAAAATCGATGCAACGCTCGGAGCGGCTGCGGCACCAGCCGTAACTTTCCAGCGGGATCGGACGAACAATCTTACAGAAGGAAAAGGGCTAGAGAGGGTAGGCCCGAAAATGTGGGACCCTGCCCTCATGGCCCGAAGGTGCGAAGCGCAGTATTTGCAGGCCGGCGAACTTCCTTGATCCGTCTTGAGCCCACCACGCCACACCGGCGCCGGAAACCCATCAAAGACCACTCGCATGGTTACTTTAACGGGCCCCGGCAATTTGGAATATTATTCCGGATAAGGCGGGTGTCAAGTCTGGGTTGTATCCTGGTCCGCCAGACCGCCAACCTCGGACGATATCCCCAAAAATGCTTAGACGCATTTGCATTTCGGCACCCCTTGCGTAACCTGGCAAAACTGGAGCGTCTTTAACGGAGATGGTCGCGCCCCACGGTGAAGCTCGGCCGACGCAAGCTCGCAAGAATGCGTTTGATGTTGGGGAGTATGGCACGGGAATGTGCGCCAATCGTTTGCGACTGGGATGCGACGGCCTCGGGCATATCGCGTATTTGTAGTTGTGGAAGGATTAGGTCATGGAGTTGAAGGAAGCGCTCATCGAAGTCTGGCGACAAGTGCTGGTTGAAGATGCTCGGAGCGTGCAACTTGGCGGTGACAGTTTTCCCGTTCGCCGGACGTTCAAGCAACAGTTGCGGCAGGTAGATTTTGTGTTTGAACAGAACGATATCCGGGGGCTCGAGCAGAACCCGGAAACAAAATCGGAGTGGGCTCGGATGGCCCGCTCTGGGAAGAAAGTGATGCAGTTCCTCATGGAAGGCCGCTACGTTGCCAATGTCGTGGACGGCAAAGTGAAGTTTTATAATGACCCCGTTTCGGGGAATTGAGACACCGGGTCGGGGACTTCCAAGGTCTACTACCCGAAGCCGTGCGCCCACAGCTAGCGAGCCTCAGAATAGGTTACAAGGCGGGAGCCTTTGGGTTCCGGCGTTTTTCTGGTGGCAAACGAAAATCGAAATAAGGGCATTGACTTTCAACGCGATACTGGAAATCTCTTGACGACGCAACGACAAATGAAAGACCACATATCGTAATTCGAGTTTCTGAACTGGAAGCCGGCACGTTCGAGGCTTCCTGTCCCGCTATCTGGACCCCAACCTCGTGGGCCGGTAGAATCATTCGGAACGTGACGCTGAAATAAAGGGACGGAGGCCGCGTGAGGTTTCCATGGTCTCATTCGGTGATCGCTTGCAGCCTGATCGCATCACTTTGCTCCGTCGATGAATCTCACGCTGCGTTTCAAACAACACCTTCGGCAACGGCTTTGCTCCTGGCGCAAGATATGCGCCACTCGCGTTCCGGTATTGAGTGGCGGGACGCGCAATCTCCGTTTACACCTGGAATTGGAGCAATTATCGGCGGGCCCGGGAACGCGCCTGAGACCGGTTCACCCATGTATGTGTGTCGTGCGCAAGTGCAAGGGAGTGTGACACCGGGTAAATGGGTGAAGGGCAACTGCAACGTCGCCTACAACGGCTCAGAGGTAGTAATGGCTCAATATCAGGTGGCATACGGCAACGCCCTGTGGCAGCCATATTCAGCATCTTCTTATTATGGTCTGATTCGAACCGGGACCGATAGCGATGGCACGCCGCTGTTCTCTTGCCGCGTTCATTACGACCCTGGCTTCCCGCAGGGCGACCAAGGAAACCAACCGGGCAAACTGCTCAACGGGACATGTCGAATTCCTTACGGTGGAGGGGAACTCGTCATTAACCCGCCGTTCCAGGCGCTCTATGCCGAGGGGGCCTACCCTCCGTATCCGCCCCCTTACCCGTATCCACCGTACTCGCCGTACCCGCCGCCTCTTCCGCCGCAGCCAGCGTACCCTACGCCAAATCCAAGCACGGTCACCTGGAGAGCGGCTCGCGGCGGAGGTCAGCCTGGACCTGGCGCCATAGAAGGTGGCCCTGGCTACGGACCAGAACCCGACGCCCCTCTCTACATATGCCGCGCAGGAGACAACTATTACGGTGGCGGCGGCCTGTACCCCGGGAAGTGGGTTCAAGGTAAATGCAGTATTGCGCTCGATGGACGGGAACTGAAGGAAAACGTCTTCGATGTTGCGTACGGGTCAGCGACGTGGGGTTCGTTCGGGGGAATGATTACGCCGGACATGGTGGTGGGTGGCGTCGACAAGGATCAAACGCCGCTCTATATTTGCCGCGTGCCGCACTTCAAGCCCGCCTTCAGCGAGAAAGGAAATCAGCCCGGTTACCTCAACGGAGGAGTGTGCTTCGTGCCCTACGGATCTGGAACAACAAACAATCCGCCATTTGAGGTCCTGTTCAACGCTCCGAGCGGTAGCGGCGGAACGGCTACTTCCAGCGCGCCGGCACCGCTGGGACTGCTTGTGTCGTTCGACTCGGGGACGTCCGCGGCAGCCGGAACCATCGCGGTAACGAACGGCGCTACCGGAAAAATCGTAAGCCGGCAACTCGCACCCAACATGACGGCCGCAGCATGTCTAGAGGTGTTGCAGCAGGCAGCCTTCGAAGCGGGACTGCAGATCCAAAGTGACCCCAAAGGCTTAAAGCTCGCGGGATCGAACAACACCGTGCAGGTCACTGGCGCAAACGTGACGATGACTCCGTATTAGATCGTCTCCCGTGTATCTGGTTGAATGACTTCCACGCAAGCGATAACGGAGGCGTGTGGAACTCGAATTCTCGACGTGTATTGATAGCATGTAAGTTACTGATTCTAGGCAGTCCTGGAACGCGTGAAAAGCGCAGAATCACCCGATTCAGGCAGACATGCGAGAGACGGATTTTTCCGACCGATTTTGCAGGGGGATGAATGAGAGAAGAAACTAAGCTGGAACTGCACAGGAAGAGCGCGGAGAAGTTCGATCAGGCATTGGGGTCGCCGCCGGTCACCGAGGCGAATCAGTGAAGAGAAACGTCTGGCGCGGCAAGCTGCATCTCGGCATATTCTCGCTGTGCACTACTTCGGTCTTGGTCGTTGTAGCTCTCCTCTGGGCGGATGGAGGTTATCGCGGGTCCAATTCGACTCTTGGTCCTACAGTTTTCGCCGTATTGTAATCGGCAGCATCCTGTACGAACCTCGCGGAACAATATTCAGTGCCACTGAGGTTAGGAGCCAAACTGGCGCGGGAAAGGCCCAGCTCTGACGCTGGGCCTTTTTGTTTTGGTGTTGAGTTATCTACTCGGATTTACAACGCGGATCAACCTGAACCAGCAACGATTCCACTTTCGCTATCTTTTGTTTGAGTTCCAGTGCCTGAGCGTCGATGAGCGAACTCGCGTTTCGACCTTTTGTACTGTCTCGAGCGCCTTGCGGGCGTTGTCGGCGTTCCGCTTCACTCGGTCCGGTTGGGCTGGTTATCAATGCGCTCTCGCAGAACGAGGTATATGCTGGCGCACTTAAAGCCACAGCTCGGTTTATGTGTCAGCGACATTCGTATTTTACGCTGAGACGGAGGAGCATGCGCGAGTCGATGCGAGAGGATTTGCGGGCGGAAATCCAAAGGAAGATCGCGGAGAGTTTTGAGAAGGCCAGAGGCCACAGCCCCCGGCACCGAGGCGAATCAGCGAAGAGGAACGTCTGGCAAGGACGGCGGAATACGCCGACTTGCTGTATCGCTCGGCCATAAAAACGACACGCCGTCAGACAGCCAATTTCGAAACACGGCAGACAGATTTCGGCACAATTTACTTGCAAACCGCAAGTGAATCGCGGCAAACTGTGTACAGTCCTACAGCGGACAGGCCCTGTAGCTCAGGCCTTTGAGGCTGAGGGGATTTTCGTAGGGTAAACCGACCAACTTACCTACGGGTTGGAAAACCCTCACCTCTGCGGGTGAGCTACAGGGCACCAACGGGCAATAAGATATATTTTCATTGTCGGGGCCATTATTCAATGGTGGTGTTGACCAGCGGGCCAGCCCCCAGCTCGACAAGGGCTTCGGTACGGTATAATTCCCTTCCCCGTATCCTCCGCACTTTAAAGCGGAGTTCCCCATGATCGGTTTTGAATCCGAAGAAGTTCAACTGCGAAAACGTTCGCGAACATCTGCGCAGGATATCGGACGAAGAATTAATTAGATTCGGGAGGTCTTTGCGCAACCTGTGCCGAATTAAGAGAGTGAGCGCGACGCCCGATAATTTTGAGATGCAATTGAAGGAAGCGAGGGCGGAATGGATACGGAGGCATCCGGCATCGGGCGGCAGTCTATGCTCGGTTAAGCGTGTGGCAACGCTACACGGTCATTATCAAATGGACGGCGATGCCGAAGCGGTTGTTAGACAGTTTTTCGACGCGTAAAACTTCAGCCAAATATTCGCAGTTTGTCGGGTCGTTTACAAACGTATAAGGAAAGGTGAGCAACAAGCGCATGCCCTTGTAGTAGCCGGCACGATGAGAATGAAAGTAAATGCCCTTCTTAGATACATTCATGCTCATAGGCAGGTCTTCAAAGTGTTCATCGCACGGCTCTGAAGGACGGACTCGCAATAGCTTGTTCAGCTTGGCTCGTCCGGTGAGCCGCTTCTCCGCTTGTCGAGTTTGGTTTGACATGGTGTTTACTCATCATCGAGCGCACAGGCTTGAAACGTCAACGCCATGCGCCGAATCCGTTACTGACACTAGCGGACTTCTCAGGACGAAATACGTACCGTGGAACCCCGATACCTTCGGGTTAGCCGACTATTCGGGACCCGGCGAACTGCGATGACCGCAGGTCTCAGCGAACCGTGCAAGGCATGCCTGACCGCCATCAGGTACCCGACGGCCGATTTGTAAACAATCTCTCCTTAAGCGCCACTCAAAGACTTGCACTCCATTTGGACTCCCAACGGCTGGTCTCCGCCGTTGTCGACGAAGACTGCTTGCGCCTGTGAGCCTCGCTCGACAGCTCGGCCGCGAGCCCGAGCGCAGAAGATTCGCTGCTATTGCGGTTTTTTCGCTGCTTTAAGGAGGATGATGTCCGCAGTGACGCTGCCACGCGCAGCCGCCAGAGATTTGCCATCGGTCGACCAGGCGAAATTGTAGATCCGACCGGACGGGAAATGCGTGAGCTGTTTCGGCGCACCACCGGAGAGCGGTTGGCGCCAGATGTCGGTTACTCCGCCTCGCGTGATCGAGTAATCGATAGCACGCCCATCGGGGGACCAATTGGTTAGACCGCCTCCGGGCGGGAACTCGAAGGAGTACAGCACTTGTCCAGCTTGCACCGAAGCAACGTTCATCTTGACGCGCGTGCCCAGATTGTCCGGATTCTGCCAGTTGTAGAGGGCCAGCTGGGAGTCTGGGGAGAGCGAGGAGAACCCGACCAGGCCGCCAGACGCAGGAATGGGCAGGACCCTCGGCTGTGCACCTCCACTGCTAGGAACCAGATAAAGACCGTGCGGGTCATCACGGATGTACGTAACCCACTGTCCGTCCGGCGAACAATGCGGAAAAGCAATGAACCCAGTTGCCGCTATCTGAACGGGGTTGCTACCGTTGGCATCCATCCGCCAAATATTGGTCTGCTCGTTTTCGGCGGCTTGATACACGATGTGCTTGCCGTCGCCGCAACCGACGGAGAAGAGAATGTGTCGCTCACTGCCTGCGACCAGGGTGGGTTTACTGCCATCGGTAGCTACGGAATAGACTTCGCCTCCATCCGTGGAGTAAACAAAGTGATTCTTACCGAGAAAAGATACAAGGTTGACGGGCGAGCCGCCTGAGGTAATCTGCCGGGCTTTCGCGGAATCACCATTGGGGAGAAGCCACACATCCGAGCTGCGATTGTTTTCGATGGCCACAAGCGAAGAACCGTCCCTGGAAAGATCCAGCCACTGCAGGCTGTAGTTGGTAAGGTCGTGGGACAGGCGATGCACCTCGCCGCTCGGGTAGGAAATTGTGTACAGCTGTCCTCGACTGTTGGGACCGCGTTCAGAAATGGGGATCAGCAACGCGCTGCCGTCAGGAAGCCAAGTGGGTTGGCCGAGATCCTCGCGAGTCGAGTACAACAAACGCGAGGATCCATCGTCGGGAGAAACGGCGTAAAGGCTTTGCTGATTGTTTGGCTCATAGAGCAGATACACGATAGTCTTGCCGTCGGGCGACCACGCAGGCCGTACCAGGGTGCTTACCTCGGCGCTGCCGGGTTTGGCGCGGACAGTACGTTCTCCGCTACCATCGGCACTGGCTACGAGGAGATGCACTTGTCCATTTTCGGGATGACCGCGTAGGAACGCGAAGCGTTTGCCATCGGGTGAGAAACTGGGAGCGGTGTCAATATCACTTCCCACCTTTACGGGTGATCCGCCGAGAACCGGAATTTTGTACAAGTAGCTGAAGAGGGCATTTTCCTTGCTGGAAGGGACGTAGTAGATGTAGTTGGCGTCGGGCGAAAACGCTAGCCCGAAAAACGTCACCACATCTGGTGGAATCACCTGGACGTCGCTGCCCGTGGCGACCTGGCGGACCATCAGGCTCTGCTTTTCACCATCCACTAAAACGTAAACCACATATTGGCCATCGGGAGAGATGGCGACACCCGACGCTTTGCCGGTGCGCGTAAGCTTGGTGATTTCCATATCCTGAAGGTTCAGGGCAGTTTTGCGGCTGGCGAATTTGAAGTACGCGAATGACGCAGCGCCGAGGACAACGACAGCCAGCGCCAAACCAACAAAGAGACCTGTTTTGCTTTTTTGTCCGGTGCGTACCGCGGCAGCGCTTGTCGCAGCTGCGGGAGCTTGCCCCCCAGACGCCAATGTCGGAGGCACCGACCCAGAAGAGCGCACGGCATCGACGGCTTCGGGCGCGGAAATATGGCTGGAACTGGTGTCGCGCTGCAGGCGCTTGAGATCTGCGTGCATGTCCGAAGCATGCTGGTAGCGCAGGTTGCGATCCTTTTCGAGCGCCTTGCTGAGGATGCGTTCGAGGTCTACGGGCAGATCGACATTGAGCCGAACCGGGGGAATCGGTGGACGATTCAAGATCGCGTCGAAAATGGTGGCGGTGCTTTCGCCTCGGAACGGCAATTGTCCGGTGGCCATCTCATAGAGGACTGCGCCGAAAGAAAACAGGTCGGTGCGGGCATCGAGTTCCTTGGCGCGCGCCTGTTCAGGAGACATGTACGCCACTGTGCCGAGCGTGCTCCCGGGACTGGTGAGCTGGTCGGCGGAAACACCCTGCGTAGCAAGGGTCTCGACCACAGCTGGGGTAGCGGAAGCCACTTTGGCGAGACCGAAATCCAGAATCTTCGCGTGGCCGCGCGAATTGACGAAAAGATTTGCGGGCTTGATGTCGCGATGCACGATGCCTTTCGAGTGCGCGGCGTCGAGCGCATCCGCGACGTCGATCGCGATGGTCAGCATCGCATCGAGCTCCATCGGCCGATTGCTGATGATGTGCTTAAGCGTTTTGCCTTCCAGGTATTCCATGGCGATGAACGCCTTGCCGCTGTCCTCGCCGATATCGTAGATGGTGCAAATATTCGGGTGATTGAGCGCGGAAGCCGCTTGGGCTTCACGCTGGAAACGCATCAGTGCTTGGGGATCTTTGGCGACGGCGTCCGGCAAAAATTTCAGCGCCACAAAACGCTTCAGGCGTGCGTCTTCGGCCTTATAGACAACGCCCATTCCGCCGCCGCCCAACTTCTCCAGAACGCGGTAGTGAGAGATGATCTGGCCGAGAAGGACAGAGGTGTCCGACATGTGCTGGCATTGTAAATACGCGCGTAATTGAAGTCAACGAAAGCAGCGAAAGCAGGCTTCGCCTGCGACGACCAGTGAAGTGCTCCCCAAAATTCGGACCACGCATTAAGGTGTAAAATCGCTGCCTCGGAAAGCGAGCAAAGATGAAATCGAGGCAACGGCGAAACTTCAGCGCGGAAATGAAAGCACGAATCGCTCTGGAGGCCATCAAGGAACAGAAGACCATTCAGGAAATTGCTTCGCATTACGGGGTGCATCCCAGCCAGGTGACGAAGTGGAAGCGGCAAGCGATTCAAGGAGCGCCGGAACTGTTCGCGGATCGGCGGTCGCAGCCAGACACGAGCGAGGAAGCGCTGAAGGCGGAGTTGTACCAGCAGATTGGACAGTTGCAGGTGGAGCTGGACTGGCTTAAAAAAAAGTCCGGTTTATCGCGATAGAGCAGAGGCAGGGATGGATTTCAGCGCACAGAGAACTGAGCATACGGCAGCAGTGCCGCTTGGCGGGTGTTTCGCGGTCGGGGTGGTATTACGAGGTGGAACCGGAAGCGGCCGAGAATTTGCGCTTGATGCGGTTGATCGACGAGCAATACACACGGACGCCGTTTTACGGAATCCGGAGGACGGGTTGGTGGCTGGGCGAGCAAGGATACGCGGTCAACGCGAAACGGGTACGCCGGCTGATGCGGCAGATGGGGCTGGAAGCGATCTATCCAAAGCCACGGCTGTCGGTTCCCGGGTTAGGACACAAGATCTATCCGTATCGGCTGCGCAGCCTCAAGATCGATCGGCCCGACCACGTTTGGGCCGGCGATATCACCTACATTCGCCTGCGGCAGGGCTTTGTTTATCTGGTGGCGATCATGGACTGGTTCAGCCGTTATGTGCTGGCGTGGGAAGTATCGATTTCGTTGGAGAGCGCCTTTTGCGTGGCGGCCCTGGACTGGGCATTGACGACGACACGGCCGGAGATCTTCAATACCCACCAAGGGGCGCAGTTCACCAGCGAGGTTTTTACGAACCGTCTCGAGAAGCGGGACATCACGATCAGCATGGACGGGTGTGGACGAGCGATCGACAACATTTTCATCGAGCGTTTATGGCGGACGGTGAAATACGAAGAGGTTTATCTGAAGGATTGTGTCAACGTGCTGGAAGCGGTCTCCAACCTGAAAAGTTACTTCGCGTTTTACAATCACGAACGCCCGCATCAGTCCTTGGGCTATCAGACGCCAGCAGCAATCTACTTCGGGAAAGTGCAACGGCCTTGAGGAGGGGCAAAAGCGGGGGTGCGGTGGGTCGACCGGGTTGGCGTTCGTCGTTCCTGGGCGATCCTGGTGCGAACTTTTTCTGTGGAAAACGAGAGCGAGTCACGAAGAAAGAAAAAAGTAGCAAAAAAGAAAGAAAAGAGGGCCTGTGGAAACTGACGCCCACAGGCCCAACAACAAGGATCTATCTATACTAAAACGGGGATCCAATGAACAGAAGAGCATTCCTCAAAGCAATCGGATCGGTGGCGCTGCAGCCGATGTTGCCGCGCCGCCTCCTCGCTGAAGCCGCTCCGGCCGCTAGCGGATTCCGTCGTCGCCGTCCGTCCGATGCCGCGTGGCCATCGCAGGCCGACTGGAAGCGCCTGAACGATGCCGTCGGCAGAAATTTGATTCGCGTCGACTCTCCCATCTCCGTACTTGGCACCGATGCCGATGGCGCCGCAGCGAAGGAGCTCGCGGCGAATTTGAAAAATCCCTACTACATCGGCGAGCAGCCCGGGCTCACGCAAAGCTCCGGATGGCTCGATGCGTGGGCGAGCAAGCCGAGCGTCTATGCGGTCGCGGCGCGCAATACCAATGACGTTGCGGCGGCAGTTAACTTTGCGCGCGACAATGACTTGCGCTTGGTGGTCAAGGGCGGCGGTCATAGCTATCAGGGCACATCCAATGCGCCCGATTCTCTTCTCATCTGGACGCGCCACATGAACGATATCGCGATGTATGACGCGTTCGTTCCGAGCGGATGCGAGCACACGATGCAGCCGCAGCCGGCGGTTACGTTCGGCACCGGCATCATTGGAATGCAGGCTTACGACGCGGTTACAACCAAAGCGGGAAAATACATCCAAGGCGGCGGATGCCTGACCGTCGGCCTCGCGGGTCTGATCCAGGGCGGCGGCTTTGGAAGCTACTCCAAGCGCTATGGCACCGGGGCGGGCAGCTTGCTCGAAGCCGAAGTCGTCACCGCCGACGGCCAGATTCGAATCGCGAATGCGTGCACCAATCCCGATCTGTTCTGGGCTTTGAAAGGCGGAGGAGGTGGCACCTTCGGTGTCGTTAGCAGGATGACGGTGCGCGCGCACGAGCTGCCCGAGTTTTTCGGCGCGGCAAACATCACGATCAAAGCGTCCTCCGATGATGGGTACCGCGGCCTCATCCGCGACATCGTCGCCTTCTATCGCGATCATCTCTTCAACGAGCATTGGGGTGAGCAAGTCCATGTGAGGCCCGACAACACGCTCGAGGTCAAAATGGTTTCGGCGGGCTTGAGTACCGAGCAAGCAAGGCAAATCTGGCAGCCGTTTCTGGATTCGGTGAAGCATTCGTCACAATGCTCGATCAAAGGCATCACGTCCATCGGGAGCATACCGGCGCGGCACTGGTGGGATCCGCAGTGGTGGAAGGAGCACTGGCCGGAGATCGCGTTTCCGCGCGACGGCGCGATGCACGCTATCATCGACGACGTCCTGCTGTATGTGATGCATCAGCCTGTTTTCACATTCGACCCGCGGCCCGGTGCGAGTCCCAACAACGCGTGGTGGGTCGGAAACACGGGCGAGGCATCGATCTTCTGGTGGGCATATCAGTCGCTATGGCTGCCCGAGTCACTACTCGAGACTAGCTCGCAGCACAGCCTAGCCGATGCGCTATTCGCAGCGTCCCGCTATGCGGGAATCGAACTCCACTTCAACAAGGGCCTTGCCGGAGCACCTCCCGATGCGATCGCGGCCGCGAAGGACACCGCCACGAATCCATCGGTGCTGTCAGCATTTGCGCTGGCGATCGTTGCCGATGGGCAAGGGCCGTCGTATCCCGGCATCGCCGGCCATGAGCCATCGGTCGAGGCTGGGCGCAAAGCCGCCGCGCGCATCGATCAGTGCATGAGTGAGCTTCGCGCGGTCGCGCCCAACGGCGGAGCCTACGTGAGCGAGAGCAACTACTTCGAGAAGAACTTCCAGCAAGCATACTGGGGCAGCAACTATCCGCGCCTCCTCGAGATCAAGAAGAAATACGATCCTTCAGGACTGTTCATCGTTCACAATGGAGTAGGGTCTGCGGAGTGGAGCGCCGACGGCTTCACTAAGCTCTGATTCGCTCTGCTAGCTCTTGGAGCACTTCCTATTGCTCGGCAATTCGCCCTTTACTGCCATGGACGGATCGAAGTCCTATTCTGATACTACGGAGGTAGGAGAGAGCGACATTCCCGTCCCCGACGAGAAAAGCGCAGAGCAAGCCGCCACCTTCCTACGTAAGCTGATAGCGGACAGCCAGAGATCGCATGCGACAACCGACGAACCATGAAATGGGAAATGGATGCTATAATGTATTGCAGGCAGCGATCCACCTTAAGAAGGCTAAATTTCGGTCCGAAGGATGGGGAGCACCACACAGGTTATGGTTCACGAGGCTATTGTGGCCAAAGGCTTAGCGCCGAAAACCGTGCATGAAATCGTGAACAGAGTTCGCACTGCACCTAACAGCATCGAACATCGTGTTCCTTATTGAATCGCATAAAAACATGAAGTAGCGACGACCCGGTGCCATCGCCCCCGCACGCCGGGAGTCTCTTCCGGTGCCATATCTGCGGGTCCCCGGCGAGTCCAGATATTGCCCGGTCACGCGGTTGCCGCTACAGGTTGGCCGAAAGACTTCACGCCCGCCGCCTCATCATTCGCGATGTCGAAGATGGTATACAGTTTTGTGAGTTGCATTACGTCTCTCACTTTATTCGTGAGGTTGAATAGTTTCAGTTCTCCACCCTGCTTCCGCAGGTTCGTGAAGGAACTGACCAGAGCACCCAAGCCCGAACTGTCGATGTAATTGACATCGCCAAGATTGAGCAAAATCTGAGTATGTCCCTCGCGAAGCAGGTCGCAAACTAGGGCGCGAACCGCTGCGCTCTCTTGGCCATGTTCAATCCGTCCGCTAATGTCTACCACCGTGACGCGACCAACCTGCCGAGTACTTGTCGTCATTTTCATTGGCAACCTCCTGAGACATTTGAAAGCACTTTCACTTTCGCGTCAGCGCGGGAATCACCGAAGCCAGCTTCCGGTCAATGTGTGGTTCGTTGCGTAGGCCGACTGAATGCAGCAAACAATGCTTACCAGAAGCGACATTGCATCCTTCTCATGAGGAAAGTGTGAGCTAATAAGTCTCCGAAAGCTGTCCAATTTTGAACGTGTTGTAGAACAGCGTCCCCGTGCCAAAGAAGCCCAATCCCGCGCCCGACGTTATTTTTCCAGTTCAAATCCGCCGGGCTTCCAAGTTTTGTCGCACCACGGCTGTAGCGGACCGTACATGGGGGCGCCGGGTTCCAAGGAGCAGAAAGCCCGCGACATATTCGAATTGGCGCAGCAAGTGCCGGTCGAGGAAGTGCCCATGTTATTTCTGGTGTGCGGCGGAGAGGATGGAAGCGCAGAGGAGACCCATGCTTTCCTGGCAGCGCTGGCCAAACGCCATATACCTTACGAGTACCGCGAACTCTCTCCTCGTGGGCACGACTGGAGAATCTTGAACGAGGAAATCCTTGTGTTTCTGGACACACTTGAAAAGCTGGACGGTTTTGAACCACTGCGTGAAGAGGCCGTCGAACGGCACAATCGTTAGGCAGCCTGAGGAGTGAGCCTCATGGGACTCGCCAGTTTCCGGTTGGTCTCTAATCTTTTGCAACCTGCCGCTCGCTGATGAGCGCGGTTTGTTCTTTCCCGAAGTCAATCTGATAGTGCAAACCGCCCGTCTTGTCGATGATCGCCTTAATTACGGCGTCTACGATCTTGCCGCCGTGCATGCTGACCCGAATTTTGTCGCCGACTCGGGGCTGTTTGGCAGGCATGAGGCCAGTCTAGCAGAGTGGGTGTTGGGGTGAGGGATGGCTTTGATGGTTGTCTGGCTTGTCTTCATAACCTATTCGCCCAAGCAAATAGCGTACATCGGTATCATTAGTCTTTCGTCTTTGACCTCGACGAGGGTTGTTTCCAAAAGATTCTGCCTCAAATTCCGCTGTCTCGCTTCGACCGTTCCAAGCGAACCCCAGCTGGCCTCCTTTATATCGAGAACCCAATCGAATGCGTCTCGAAACTCGGCCTCGTGGTGGCTGCTTGCGGGACCGACGACGTTTTGAGGGAGGGCGCGATAGTAGGTTTTCATGACATTGCAAGAATATTGCTTCTCGCAGATGCTAGCTGTCCGCTTTTGGACAGTCTTTCTGGGCTGCCTGAAAACCGCACAGACATCGCGCCTACAGACGGGTATATTTTTGACAATTCCTGTCTCTTGCCTGCGGCACTGTTTGAATTTACCCTCATTCAAAATGCCGCAGGCCCTTGCTGGATGTCAGGGGTTGAGTGGGAGACGCGGATGTGGTCGCGGACTTTGGGCTGTTTGGCAGGCATAGCGGGAGTTTAGCAGCTTGGCCTTCGGGTCGGGCGATTCCCAACTGCCTCTGGCAAAGAAGCCGTCTTTCGAGTATCTGAAATAGTTGGACTGTGCGGATACGTGCGTGTCATTAGCATGGGAACCCACGAAAATTGCGATGCCCCCGCCCTGTTTTTGAGGCGGCGGATGGTACCTACCTGCGACGCGGAAGCTGATACTTTGCTACAGGCACAAACGTAGAATGGTTACCAGCGGGCGTGCCCGCCATCCAGATTTCTTGCACTCTCAACGACAAGAACAGGAAGTGTTTTAATGCAAATGACCTTTTTTGACGCGGTGAAGGCATGCCTTTCCAAATATGCCGATTTCAGTGGGCGGGCAACGCGCTCCGAGTATTGGTACTTCTTTCTTGCCGTCTTGCTCGGGAGTGCCGCCACATCGGTCATCTCTGTAAGGGCTTATACGCTGTTCGCGCTCGCGACTCTACTGCCGATGGTCGCAGCGAGCGAGGCGACTGCATGATACTCACCGAAGTGGATGGCTACAACTTCTCGCACTGGTTCCTTTCGGTGTGATTGTGGTCATGATTCTTTTGGCACGAAGGACCAAAGAGCGACGCCAATAACCGGGGGCTGCGGGCCGCACTCCGGCGTCCCGGGAGTGTGACATGTTTGTTCAAGCGGAGATGATTCTGTCAGGCGCGTTCGAGTCCCGTTCGATCGAGGCCGCGGGGTGCTGGCACCCTGTCATTTCATCCCAACGGTCTGAACCCGTCCACGCTTACGAAAAGAATGCCTCGCCGAGTTGTACTCTTCTGAGGGACGGCACGAGCTTATCCCAAACCAATAATTTTGAAACGAAAGC
>Ga0210394_10001550_pt1 | contig 36181 bp, 36 predicted proteins | sample IncBWC12MmetaG_FD_160121 | JGI IMG/M metagenome (GOLD analysis project Ga0210394, IMG submission 160121) | Forest soil microbial communities from Barre Woods Harvard Forest LTER site, Petersham, Massachusetts, United States - Inc-BW-C-12-M | ecosystem: Environmental > Terrestrial > Soil >... | reverse complement strand
CTTCTGCCGGAGGAGTACTGAAATGCTCGTCATCAAAAAGGACCGACACAAAACGAATCCTATCGCGACAGCGGAATCGTCCAACGAGTATCTCCATGTTCCCCTCGCAGAACTGACGGAATCTCTGACCAACCCCCGAAAGACCTTTGTCGAAGAGCGGCTGAATGAATTGGCCGAAAGCATTCGCACGCACGGAATCCTTTCGCCGCTGGTCGTGCGGCGCGTGAATGGACACTTCGAAATCGTCGCAGGAGCTCGGCGGTTCCGGGCACCGCAACGCGTTTCGCTTGCCGAAGCACCCGTCCGGGTTTTGGCTCTCACCGACGCCGAAGCGCAAGAACGTCCAGCGCACCGACGTTTATCCCTTCGAAGAAGCGCAGGGCTTTCGCGCTCTTCTTGAACGAGAAGGCTCGGACTACTCGATTCAGAAAATAGCGGCCAGAGTGGGAAAGACGGCGGCGCACGTGGCCAAACGCTTGAAGCTGCTGGACCTCATCCAACCGGTAGCGGACGCGTTCACGGCTGGACGCATTGGCCTTCGAGCATTCGCTCCTCATCGCCAAGCTGACGCCTGACATGCAGGAGAAGGCGCTCGACCATTGCTTTGACGGCTACGGTGCCCGAGACGATTCAGAACGTAGTCTTGTTGCCCCGAGCCGCTTGCAAGAATGGATTACGCGTAACGCCTACTTGGGCCTCAAGTCCGCTGTCTTCTCGAAGGACGATGAGACGCTCTTGCCCGAAGCCGGAAGTTGCGCGACGTGCCCGAAACGGACGGGATTCAACACGTTTCTTTTCTCGGAAGCGCGGGAGGATTCTTGTACCGACGCCGCGTGCTTCAACCGCAAGCTCGACGCGCACATCGCTCAGCGTGTCGCGAAGATGCCGAATCTCGCGCAAATCTCGCACGACTACCGCAAGACGGACGAAACGCCCGTTCTTCCGCGCCCGGAGTACATCGAAGTCGTAGCGCGAAAGACCGCCAAGAGCCAGGATGCGCGGCCCGAGCAAAAACTCTGCAATCATTTGACGCCCGCGATTTACACGGACGGTGCGGACAAAGGCCGTCTCGTCAAAATCTGCGCAAACCCGGAATGCAAGGTTCACTTCGGCAACCGGAAAAGAGAAGAAGAACAGCGGCTCCGTTGGAAAGCCGGGCGAGCCGCCGAAAACCGCAAAGCGAAACAGGCACTCATCTTCCGGCACCGCCTGTTCTCGGTAGTCTTGCAGCGCGTGAAGCCGCAGCTCAGGTGCGAAGAGCTTTGTCTTGTAACACGATTCGTTCTGAATTCCCTTTCCCACGACCTCGTCTGCCGTCTGGCGAAACGCCGCGGCTTGCAGAATGGTAAAGAACCTCGCGATTGGCAGACCACCGAGAAGGTTCGTACGCTGTACAAGAAGCTGGATGCGGCGCAACTCGCCGTCCTCCTCTTCGAGTCCATGCTTCTCGGTTCGGTTGCAAATACGAACCCGGACAGGAACGACGACCCGCTGGCCGCCGCAGCCACACTGTCCAAAGTCAACGTCAAGGCGCTCCGCACAGCCCTCGCGAAGGAGGAGAAAACGAAGGAGCACAAGAGAGCAAAAACCCTTCAAGCTAACGTCAAGAGCAAGTGAATATGCACCAGCAATCGGGCCGTCCTTCGCCGGAGGGCCCGATTTTCTTCATTGATCGAAATAGAATGGTCGCGAGCGGGGCTATTGACTACCGTTCTTGTCCGCGCGTAGCATCGCTACCGAGCGGTGAATGGTATTAATTGGTAATCGCATTCGCTCGATGACTCCGAACCGCATCTTCGACGAACCGCGCGGAGGATCCGACGCCGGCGCACACGCGCCACTGTGGTTTCAGATCGCCTCCCGTTTCCTCCTTCTCCTTGCCGCCGTCCTCCTCCTCCTCTCGCTCGGAACCCGCGTGTACGCTTCTAACCTCATCGTGGCCGCGTTCGCAGTCGTCTTCCTGGCGCAAGGTTGCGCCGGGTTCTTGTACGCCCGCGCCTGGTTTTATGAACGCAAGCAGGTCTGTGACACCCGGCGCGAACTTAGCTCCATCTATCGGCATGTGCTCGACGGCATCCTGATTCTCGATGACCGCGGAATCTGTCTCGACGCCAATCCCGCTGCGTTCGCCATCTTGGGAGCTCCGCCCGCCGTGCTGGTTGGCCGGTCGTTCGGTCAATTTTTGAAAGACCCGCGACAATTTGAACGTCAGTGGCGCACGTTCCTCGAGGAGTCCTTTCAGCACGGACGAACGGAACTCGTTCGTTACAACGGTTCGAAGGTCGTCGTGAACTTCACCCTGACGGCCCACTACCTTCCGGGCCGCCACGCCATGATTCTGTGCGACATCACGGAGCGTGTCGAGGCACAGCATTCGGCGCTTGAAATGCAAAATCTTTATCAGCAGATGGCCGACAGCATCGATGAAGTGTTCTGGCTTCTCGACGCGGAAACCAAGAAAGTGGTGGCTGTCAATCGTGCCTACGAGACCGTGACCGGGCGGTCGCTGGAAAGCATCGCGAACGACCCTTTGTCGTATGAAGACCTGATTCACGGGGGCGACCGCGGGCACGTGCTCGCGAAACTCGAAAACGCCGTTCGTTCTGGCCACTTCGATGAGGAGTTTCGCATTGTGCGCCCGGATGGCGAGGTCCGTTGGGTGTGGGTGAAGGCATCGCCGGTACGAGCTTCAGACAATGCAATCCGACAACTTTATGGGACGGCTCAGGACATTACGGCAAAAAAACTAGCCGACGCTCAGGTCGCCGAGCACCTGGTTGCGGCCGAAGCAGCGCGCGCCGAAGCCGAGAGCGCCAGTGCGGAAGCCGAAGCCCTGCGCCGGGCCACGCTCGCCCTCACCCAGAATTTGCGCATGGACGCTGTGCTCGACACCTTGCTGCAGACTCTCCTTCAAATCGTGACCTACGACACAGCGAGCGTGATCCTGACAGAGGAAAATGAGCGGCTGTTTGTGGCGCGTGAAGCGTCTCCCGCAGCGGCGAGCCGGCCGGTGGTCACGCTCGATACGAGTCACAGCGCGATTCTGCAGCGCGTCCTGGTTTTGAAAAACGCGATCTACGTTCCCGATACGCGTGAGGAAAGCGATTGGCGGGATCACAAGGCGTTTGCCGGTGTCCGTTCCTGGATTGCGGTTCCACTCGTCGCATCGGACTCCGTTCTTGGTTTGCTCTCGATCGGCAGTAAGCAGCCGCGTGCGTTCACGGCCCGGCACTTTCACCTCGCGAAGTTGCTGGGTATTCCCGCGGCAGTCGCCATCCACAACGCGCGGCTTTATGAATGGGCACAAATTTACGCTACCGAACGACAGACCTTGTTGAAGAAGCTCGACGAAACGACAGACAAAAACGCCGACCCGCAGCGCGGCCGTTTTCCGAATTAAAACAATCTTTGGAGACAGTTCGGTTCATTTCTCGGGCTACGTCGAGACACTAAGCTCTGCCCGTTTTTGCCCCCGTGTGTTTTTGTTGAGTGTTCACTAGGGGGATGGATGGTAATAGGGCGGTGGGAATCGAACCCAGACACGATTACCGGTATGTTGCTGACACTATTGCCAGCTGCCGTCCAAAACCGGCCATAATCGGGTGACCGATGCGAAAAACCCGCGACAGATCAGCTCGAATAGCTGGTGATTTGATGAGACAGATAACGCAGCGGGGCGCCCATGTCCGAAGGTTGGGAAGCGTCTGTGTGATTCGCGGAGTCAAGCGCAACATTATCCTTAAAACGGAATACAAGCGCGTTTCGAGGAGTTGCCAAAACTGGGCGCATGACGCGGATAAGTTTAGGGCAGATCCACATCCAAAGCGTAAATCTCCTGGGTGGCTGCATTGCGAAGGATCAGAGGCGAGTTATCGGGAGAGAGTCCAAACCACGAGCCGAAGAATCCGGTCTGCCGGGCCTCTTTCAGGCTCTGGATCTCCTCGAGCTTGCGATCGGCAATGCTTACCCTGAACACTTTGTCAGAATCATTGGAGCGCGACATGATGAAGTAAACGTATTGGGAGTCCCGGGACCATTCCGGCCAGCTCACCGTAGTTCCCTCTGCTAGCTCGGCCATCTTGCGAGTCTTCCAATCGAACAGCATGAGCCGCTGATTATCCGCATGAAGTCCGACCAAGTACCGGCCATCGGGCGAAGAGCGGGGCGACCAGAGCCCCTCGGTCCCGGGAATCATGGAGGCTAGATGCGTTTTCAAATCAACACCGTGAATACCGTTGGTGTGCGGGACTCCTAACTGGCCGACCGGCGCTTCTCCAAAAAGGATTGAATTTCCGTCCGCAGACCAAGCCGGATCGTTCTGCACCGGCTCCTGAGGAACTATCTCCTCACTCGCTCCGCCGTCGGCGGAAACCACGTATATCTTGAAGGGCTGCCCCACTGTGGCGGCGACGAAGGCAATTTTTTCCCCGCTCGGCGACCATCGGGGAAGCGCAGCTTGTTGCGGAGAAAAAGTAAGCTGTAGGCGTTCGCTGCCGTCAATTTTACTTCTCCACAAAATATTTTCCGGGTAGGTCACGTAGGCAGCCCACTGACCATCTGGGGAAAATCTCACCTGCTCGGCTGAGAGACCTTTCATATAGGGAATTGCCTGGCGGAGCTTCGCGTCGTAGCGAACGAGTTCGCCGTGAGGCTGCTCGCCGACCACGAAGATCTTTTTGCCGTCTCTGCTAGGCAGCGGAGCCCAGTAGTTGAGCGGGCCGGTTGTCAACCGCACGGGATTTGGATCCGATTTTTGAAATAAGCCCCCATCGCGGATGGCCCATATGTCTATCCTGCCCTTGTTGGCTGACTGAAAGACAAAGTAATTTCCGTCCGGAGTCCAGCTGCCACAACAGGCGGTGGACGCGTCCCCACCGGGGAGGAGAGGACGGGCGGGCGTGCCATCCATCGAAAGTTCCCATAGGGAACTCAAAGTGGTGTGCGGATCGTAGAGCGAGAACCGGACGCGCTTTCCATCCGGTGAAACGCGAGGCCACCAGACGCGCCCTGACACAGTGGTGAGCTTGCGCTTATCACTGCCGTCCGACTTTACGGAGTACAAATCCGCTTCATCGGCATAAATAATTTTTGAACCGTCCGGCCACCATGTGGCGTCCTGAGCGGAAATATCAGCAAGGCGACGTGGCGACCCACCAGGCAGAGGCATAATCCATAGAGCATTTTGGTAGGACAGCTGCGAGCTCAAAGTTCCGATAAGCAATTCCGATCCCTTCGGCGAAATGTCGTTGACGAACACGTTCTGGAGTCCACTCGTGAGCGGAACCGTTTGGCCACCTGATGTAGAAACCTGCGAAATGCCAGGACCCGATTCCCAGAAGTAAAGCCTTGAACCGTCGGTGACGATGACCGGCGGGATGCGGTCGGGAGAATAACTGGCAGGTTTCTCGCGGCCATCGTTGGTGATCTGCGCCAATGCCAGGATTCTGGGCGGCGGGGACGCGCGCATCCACAAAAGAACCAGTACCACAGCCACGACGACGCCGGTGCCGGCCAAGATCACGGCCCACCGTTTCGCGGAAATTGGTTTCGCGGAAACTGGCTGTGCGCCAACACTGTCCATCGACAGGCCCGTCGAAGCTGCTGTTACCGTTGGATGGGTACCTGTCAGGGGCGCACTGGTTGTAGCGGTTTCGACGATTGCAGGCGCCCGCGATCCCGAAGACGCCGCTCCGGAATCCATATCGCGCTTTAATCGCTTCAAATCAGTGAGAATATCTGAAGCCGACTGGTAGCGCAGGTCCCGATCTTTTTCCAGGGCTTTGTCGATAATGTCTTCGATTTTCGCGGGAAGATCCGGGTTCAGCCGCAGCGGTGTTGTGAACGGCCGATTCAGGATCGCGTCAGCAATGAGGCCGGAAGTCGCGCCGCGGAAGGGCAGCGTGCCGGTCATCATCTCGTACAATACTGCGCCGAAAGAAAACAAGTCAGTGCGCGCATCCAATTCCTTACCGCGAATCTGCTCGGGGGACATATACGCGACGGTTCCCAAAGTGCTCCCCGGGCTGGTCAGGTGATCCGAGTCCACTTCGAGTGTGGCGAGGGAATCACCGCTAGACGTAGCTTTCGAGGTAATGATCTTGGCCAAGCCGAAGTCGAGAATTTTGGCGTGGCCTCGCCCGACAACGAAAATATTCGCGGGCTTGATATCGCGATGAATCACACCCTTCGCGTGAGCCGCGCTCAACCCTTCGGCAATCTCTATTCCCAGCGATAAAACGGTCTCGACATCCAAAGGTTTTCCGGCGATGCGGTGTTTCAGCGTAGCGCCATCAAGGTACTCCATGGCAATAAATGATTCGTTACCGTGGCTCCCAATCTCATAGATCGTACAAATGTTGGAATGATTTAAAGAAGAAGCTGCTCGCGCTTCCCGGCGGAAACGTTCCAACGCTTGCGAATCTCGTGCAACGTGGTCTGGGAGGAATTTCAGTGCGACGAAGCGGCCAAGATTGGTGTCCTCAGCCTTGTACACGACACCCATCCCGCCACCACCGAGCTTCTCTAAAATGCGATAGTGCGAAAGGGTTTGGCCAATCAAGGACTGGACTTCTGCCATGGGCAGAGATGTTAGGTAGTCTTACTCAGCAAGTCAACGAAGCTGCACAATTTGCAAACCGAATCAGCCCTTCCAGTCTGGCGGATGCATGAACGGGCAACCCGAAAACGATCCGTATGCTGGTAATGCGCCAAGGACTAAGCGTTGGACGCGGTTTATTTCTGAAGGAGCTTTTCGACTTTGGGGATGTCTTCGGAGACGTCTTAGTACCCGGAAGTCGGCTGGTGGGAAGTGATCTCAGCACTTGGCATCGACTCAAGCCAACGGTTCCCTACACCGTTGTCTTGAGGATTCGCAACTCGCAAAGTGAAGTACTTTAGAGGCACCCGGGGGAGACGAGTGTCTGCGAAATGAAGTTGGGGCCATTTTCCGACTATGAATTATCTACATTCGTGGAATCCGGCGATTGGGTACACAACGTACTGCTCAATTGCGCGCTTCAGGTGGCGGGTCCCATACCCAGAGTCAGGCAGATCATTTCGATTGACTTTTAAATGGTTAAACATACATACTGGTTGGTATGTTAGTTGCTCACGAGAAGAAGCGAAAGGTCCGTGATCCAGAGCGTACGCGGGAACGGTTGCTGGAAGCGGCTTTTCGGGAGGTCCACAGATCGGGCTTCCAGAGTGCCAGCATCGATGTAATTCTCGCCGCCACCAACGTCACCAAGGGAGCGCTCTATTACCACTTCGAGAGCAAGGAAGCCCTAGGCTATGCCATCGTCGAAGAAAAGATCGCAAAACTTACGCGCGACAGGTGGTTGCGTCCTATGCGTAGCGAGGGGGAACCCATCGACATTTTGATCGGCGTTGTCCGGCGGATACCAGCTGGGCCCCAAGACGTTCGCGCCGGTTGTCCGCTGCTCCTTTTGGCACAGGAGATGTCTCCGCTGGACGAGCAATTCCGCAAGCGACTGGAGAGGATATTCCTTGACTGGCAGGAAGGTGTTGCAACGCTTTTGCGGAAGGGGAAGTCCCAAGGAACAGTTCGCCGCGACCTGAATCCAGACGAGGCTGCCAGCTTTTTGATCGCGACGGTCGAGGGCTACGCGATGTTAGCAAAGAATGCTCAAGATCCGAAGGTGTGGAAAGCGGGAATCAGAAATATCGTGGGATGGCTGAGGTCTCTTCGGCCGCCCGACAACTTCAAGCGGGGCTGACCGCATCGCGATCGGGCTAAGCGTTTCAAACTACATCATGAAAAGGAGAACGAACAATGACAAGGATCACAATGCCGCGCAGGAATCTGCTCGCAACGGGAGCCTGCGCGCTGGTCGGTGCGGTGACCTTACCCGGACTGGCAAGGGCCAGCGCATTGCGAGGGCATGACTTAACGAACGAGGAGATCATCCGTAAGTGGTACGCGGCGTGGGAAAAGAAGGATTTGGACACGTTCAATATGCTGCTCGCCGACAACTTCACCTTTACGAGCGCGGCCGGCGACGACCACATCAGCAAGAGCACTTTCAAAGCGCAATGCTGGGACACACAGGTTGATTTCATTGGACACTTTGACCTCGAGCGAATCACCACTGGCGCGGGGGAAGCTTTTGTGAAGTATCTTTGCCAAACCAAGAACGGTAAATCGTTCCGGAACGTGGAGTATCTCCGCATCAAGAACGGACGGTTGGAATCTATTGAGTGTTATTTCGGCGCGCAATCCACCTTTCCGTCAGCAGTAAGCACTGGGCAGAAGTAACCTATGGGCCGGCTGATCCAGGTGCTGGGTTTTTTGATGAATAAATCGAAGATTGCGATCAAGACAGGGAGAATAATCCTGCTACTCAGTCCAGAGGGCCACTTGATGTTTTATGCGCCTCCACTGGAAGGCAAGGCGTGGGGTGCCGATCCACCGAAATCACCGGTAATGCTGAATCCACAATTCAAAGGCGCTCAACCAATCGACGTGTTTATCGTTCCCATGGGCAGGTGGTCAGACGGATCGGCTGCTCCGGTTATGTAGGACCATTTCATTTGGAAGCAGTGCAATCGTCAGTCTCGCTTCGTGTAGCAGGAAGTCGAAACGAGAGAGCAATGCGAGGGGTTCCACAATGAGCGCCCGCGAGATTCAGGATCAGAAGGCCATTGCACTTGAGATGATGGTTCAACAAGCTGCTCACGCTAATGCTGACGTTTCGGCTAGCCCACTGCCGGGGGATACGATTTGCTCCATCAAGGGTAGACGGGACTGCACTCTTGAATCGAAGGCAGAAGACAGGTTCTACGAACCTGCAGATACATCATTGCTTCCGGTAACCAGCGTTGATGCTGCAAACCTCATCCGAGTCTTGCGGCAGTTGGAGGTTATAGCAAAACGACAGGCGCCACGAATCGCGTTCAAGGCAAAGGGTAGAATCCTATTCTTGGATTTAGCCGAGATCGTGGCAGTGCAAGCCGAAGGTAACTATGTTTCGTTGCGACACCAACCCAATCCCTATTTGCTGCGCGAGTCCCTCTCGTCCATGGCAGAGAAACTCAAGCCCTACGGTTTTATTCGCATCCACCGCTCGGTCGTCGTTAATATTTCGGCCGTGGAGGAGATCCAACCTTTGCCGACAGGAGAGTACAGGTTGCGTGTAAAGGGTGGGGAGCAATACTTGGTAACGCGTACGTACAAAGACAACCTCAAAGATCTGGCTCAACTATGGGTGGGCTCAGAGCGCCTTTGCGGCTAACAGCCAGGGCTAGATTCAATACCGATTGTCAGAAAAAGGCAGAATTCTCAACCCACAATTCGTGTGGTCTTGTATGACTTGCGCGGCGTTTGGCAGTCCCCGCGTTTTTCTAAGTTGTTGCAAAACCAATTAACGCTGCTCTGTCACGGCACGTCCCGAGACCACAGATGCCGTGCACGCCTTCCTGCTCTTTCAAATCGTCGATCATCTGAGCAGGGATGTCCTTGGCGACATCAAGCCATACACAGGTGTCGTCACCTACTGGCCACGCCGCCTGAGCAAGTAGTTGTCCAGCGACTGGCAACAGGGATAGTCTAGGCTGCCATGCGAAATGTGTTTTCTTTAAAATACCAATGGCGGGCCGTCAGCACCGTTTCAGTATCACCAAGTTCCAGCAAACTACCACTCTGTTAGAGCAGTGGCCAGAAATCAGCGAAGTGCGGAATTGTCTTTCGAGCGAGCTAGCGGCGCCATCTTCCGCTTCGTAAGCGCTTCGTTCACGGTGTCTTCAGGGTCGGTTTCCTCCTCTTCGTCGTCCTCCGTCGGATTGCTAAGCGCATGGCTCATCGCAGTCGAAGTCTTACCTCCCCAGCTGGAGTGCGCTTCGTCGATGATGATGGCGAAGGTCTTGCTGTCGTCCGCGATTCCAACGTCCGAACTTCATGTGACTGGCTGCGAAACGAACGTCGAGAGCCGTCCCGAGATGGAATAGGAGTTCAAGGCGGAGTTTTGATTTTGTGTTTAAGAACATACGCAGCTACCGCATATATCGACGTTCCCAAGATAGCGGCGGGTATGACACTTCCGGCGTGCATCGGTGCAGATATCAACAGAATTTCTTCAAGAGCTGCTAATTAGGTAGATTTTTGTCTCAAACTGCGGAAGCGGCTTGCGGGCGAGATCGCTGCAACTTTTGTAAACAATCCAAAAACTCGTGCATTCCTTCACCGGTCTTGGCGGATAGTTTCAAGATTCGCATGCGTGGCCGGACCGCCTCGATGTTCTGATCAAGTGCGTGCTCGTTAAAATCCACAGCCGCCGCGAGATCCATTTTGGTGATCACGGCGACATCCGCAGTGTTGAAAATTGTCGGATATTTTAGCGGCTTGTCCTCTCCTTCCGTAACGGACAGAAGCACGAGCCGCAAATCTTCTCCCAGATCGTATGACGATGGGCAAACGAGATTCCCTACATTTTCAACAAAGAGGAAATCCAGCTTGTCGACATTCCATCCGTCCAACGCTTTCTGAATCATGTTCGCTTCCAGATGGCAGAGCGTACCAGTAGTAATCTGTTTAACTGGAGCGCCGCTGCGAGCAAGCCGCTGCGCGTCATTTTCGGTAGCCAGATCGCCCACCAGTGCCGCGACACGATATTGTGGTCGAAGTAGCGTCAACGTTTTTTCCAGGAACGTAGTCTTGCCCGAGCCCGGGCTGGAAACCAGACTCACCGCCAAGATCCCTTTAGCGCGGAAATGCTCGCGCAGAGCCCGGGCGGTTACATCGTTTTGTTTCAAGACATTTTTTCGGACTTCCACCATGCGAGGTTCGGGACTCATTCTCTAATCTCCAAAGCAAATACTTCCAGTTCTTTTCCGCGGACCACCTCAGTGCTAGGCGTGCCGCACTCGGCGCAACAGAAATATTGAATGGAATGAACGGGGCGTTGCGTCCGGCAATTAGCGCAATAAATCTCGACCGGGATTTCTTCGATAATGAGTCTCGATCCTTCGAGCACAGTCGTTTCGCAAGCCATTTCATACGAAGACCGCAGGGCGTCCTTTACGACGCCTGACAAAAGCCCTAGCCGCAAGTGCACCGCTTGAATGTGCACGTTGCCACGCAGTTCCGCTTCTTCCTGGGCCATTTCCACGATGCTCATAGCTATCGATAGTTCATGCATTTTTTTATAAAGCACCGCTAGCTGATCTAATCCGCACCCGCTGTAATGCAGCGCGCTGGGCGCATTTGGAATCTTCTTCTCCTAAAAACCCGGATACTTCCGGAGAGCCAAAGGCCGCGAAAGCAGCTTGTCCCAAACTGATCCCCCCATCATTGGCAGGAACGGCACGATTCGTCCAAATCACGAAACCCTCGGCCTCCAACAAAGTTTTCAAGTCGCTCAGCAGCATTTCGTTTTGAAACACGCCGCCTGACAACACGATGGTGTCGGTATCATACCTAGGACACAATTGCATCAGTCCGTCTCGAACACCGAAAGCAATTCCGCACTGGAAGGCCCGCGCAATTTCGCACGCGTCGCGCCCATTGAGTCGATCGCGAATTACGGCCCCCAGCAATGGACGAAAATCCAATTCGCCACACGAGTACGGAAACGGATAACTCTCAGTCTCGGACGATTTTCCTGCCAGGCTCTCGAGCCACATGGCTGCCTGCCCTTCAAAAGTCATCTCGCGGGTAAACCCTACCAGCGCCGCTGCCGTATCAAATAGCCGCCCCATCGAAGTTGTAGGGAAAGTGCGGGTGTTTTTTCGCACCAAGTGCGCAGCGTCGCGATAACGAACGCCAAACGAAAAAGGCCCAGCCGTAACATCCGGCAAGTCATCCAATTGCTCAAGAAAACCTGCGGCCGCCTGCACCGGATAAGACGAGGCGGCGTCGCCACCGGGCAAAATGGCGCTGCGCAAATGCGCGACACGTTCGAATCCCGACCGCATGCTGCCCGCAAAAATCTCGCCGCCCCAGATGCTATGGTCATCTCCATAGCCGGTTCCATCAAAGCTCACAGCGATAACACATTGGTCCCATGCACCACGTTCTGCAATTACGGAAGCAATGTGGGCACGGTGATGTTGCACGGCTCGTGTCTCGGCGGAGTCAAGTTCCAAGGCGTGCACGGTCGATACATACTGCGGATGTGCGTCATGCACGATTAATAATTTATCCGGCTGAATTTCGTACATCGCGAGCAGGTCCCGCACGGTAGCCTGAAACGCGCGAAAGGCGTTGTAATGATCGAGGTCGCCGATATGCTGGCTTACGAACGCCTGGCCGTCGACGACCAACGTGACGGTGTTCTTTAGATCCGCTCCCACCGCCAGGATGGGGCGCTGCGACGGAAGGGCGGCAACAGCGCCCGGGGCGTATCCGCGGGCACGCCGAAGAATTGCTGGACCAAAAACACCGGCACGGACGACGGAATCGTCGACGCGACGCGCTATGGGGCGCTCGCCAATTAAGAATCCATCCGCGATACCAGAAAGTTGCTCTATCGCCTGATGATCTTCATACGCTATTGGCTCACTCGAGCGATTCGCACTGGTCATAACGAGAATCTCTGGCGCGCCAGCTTCAAATAGCAGGTGATGCAGCGGCGTGTATGGCAGCATCACGCCAAGTTCATCATTGTCTGGAGCAACTTCAGGTAACTGTACGTTTGCGGGAGCAAGCACGATCGGACGCGCCACAGATGTCAACAATTCTTCCGCTTCGGGCGTGAGTTCGACCAACTTGCGCGCGACACCGATGCCCGCAGCCATCAACGCGAACGGTTTTTCCTTGCGATATTTCCGCGTTCGCAGCGCCGAGACAGAATTCGCATTTCGGGCATCGCAGACCAAGTGGTAACCGCCCAAGCCTTTGATCGCCAAAATCTCGCCGTCTGTGAGCCGTTGGACTGCTACGCGAACAACCTCATCATCGCCGTGCTCCGTCTCTTTGCCTGATTGAAAATAATAATGCGGCCCGCAACAGGGGCACGCGACCGGCTGCGCATGAAAACGTCTGTTTGCAGGGTCGCCATATTCCGCAGCGCAGTAGCTGTCGAGCGGCCATTTGGCCATCGTGGTATTGCAGCGATCGTACGGCAGGCCTTCGATGACGGTGTAGCGCGGCCCGCAATTGGTGCAATTTATATATGGATAGTGATAGCGCCGATTCTGCGGATCGAAAACGTCGCGCAAGCAATCTGCACAGACCGGCAAATCTGGAGACACACGAACAGTCGGTTTACGCTGCCGTTGGCTGGTAAGAATCAAAAACTCGGTGCATCCAGCGGGCTCGGCGGGCATCACTCGCAGCGTCACAATCGACGCAGCAGGCGGAGGCTGGGTTTTCAGCTCTTCAATGAATACTCGCAGCGTCTTTTCTTCACCTTCGAGATGAATCTCAACCCCTTCTTCCTCGTTCAGCACCCAGCCAGTGAGTCCATTCGTGCGCGCCAAGCGATAAACAAAGGGACGAAACCCCACGCCCTGCACCACGCCGCGTACTTTGATGGAATATGCGTTCAACATAGCGTCACTCTGCGGCTACGATGCAGCCCCTGCCCTGCCATCCCACGCGGACGACCTTTCCATCTTCCACAAGAATCGGAACGGTGTAAGGTGCCGGGGCGATCTCTCGCATGCGAGCCAACGCCTGCTGGTCCGATTCCACATCAAACTCCTGAAAATCCTTCCCCGACCATTCCAGCCATTCGCGCATCTCACTGGTGTACGGACAACTCGCTGTGCCGTAGAGCTCCAAGCTAGACATTCGCGAATCCTTCCATCGCATCGCGAAGAGTGTGATAAATCGAAGCCTGAACTTCCTGGATCCGGGGGATGTAATCGGATCGCACGATCAGCGGAAAATCCGCGAGACCACGACGAACAATTTCGCCGCCGTCATAACCCAGCAATGCAACAGTGAGCATTCCGCGCTTACGTGCTTCCTCCAGCGCGGTAACAATGTTTCGAGAGCCGCCGCTCGTGGAAATCGCTACAGCCACATCATTCTTTTGCGCGTGAGCGATGAGCTGTCGCAGGAAAATCAGTTCAGTTCCCACATCGTTGGCGATTGCGGAGATATTCGCAGGCTCCATCGAGAGTGAAACCGCGGGTATCGGCCGATAACCTGAGGGCGGCATTACACAATCCAAAGCCCAATCATTGGCGTCCGTCGCGGAACCGCCGTTGCCAAAAATGATCAGTTTGCCCCCGCGCCGGATTCTGTCCATCATCGCGGTCGCGGCATTGCCTATAGTTTCTGATTCTTCCCGTGCGACTCGCTCGCGCAGATGTGCGTCATCGCGCACCTTCATCTGAATGGACGCGGCAACTTCTGCAACTGCGTCAACCGTTTTCTGCTTGTCTTTGCCGAGGAAGGGATACAAAAATTCGGCGTCGCCGACCTCGTGACCCATTTCACGATGCTCGAAAAACACGTGCACGCTCTCCCACAGCGTGTGGTACAGAATCTCGATCATTTCTTGATGTATGAAAGGATCCTGTTTGCTGGGTACTGCCGCGTAGAAGCCTTGTGGACCAGGTAGCGCAAATGTCATCGCCTGGCGTTTCTGCGCGCTTTCCAGTGCTGCCCAAACTTCGGGATCGCCTTCCGGCGGACCAAAGCCCATGACTATATCGTTTGCTTGGAGGAGTACTTCAAGCCAGGGCCGGAACAGCAGAGAAAGATCAAGCGCCGGAAGCGCGCGCTTGCCAACGATGACCGGATGCACAAACTCCACGGAAACATGTTGCGCGTCGGTGGCGTAGGGTCCGCGCCCAAAAGCGAGCAGTCGGCCTCCGCGAAGAAATCGCTCGGACATTTCGCGGCAAGCTTCGGCAAGCCGGTAAGCCTCTTGCGCAAAAAACTTTTCAAAGATTACATTGCGTTCAAGCAGCTTTTGCTCGATTTGCGTTCCCAGTTCGCAACGCGTGGCCATAAATTTCCTAACAAATGCGAGGCAGCGGATCGCCGACGAGCATATCCACCAACCGCATGCCCCCATAAAGCGTGGTGACGAGGACGGCGCTGGCAGGCTGTTCCCTGATCTCGCCAATTATTTCTGCTTCGCTGCCGCCGGGCGCTTCGCGTAGCGCCTGCAACGCGGTCTCCGCAAGGTCCGCCGAAACAATCGCGAGAAATTGGCCTTCATTGGCAATGTGCAAAGGATCTAGTCCTAAAAGTTCGCAAGCTCCACGCACCGTATCTCGCAGGGGAATTTTTTCTTCGAACAAAACAATTCCGTGGCCACAGTCCCTGGCAAGTTCGTTCAGTGAAGTAGCCACGCCCCCGCGCGTCGGATCACGCATCCAGCGCACTCCGGGACCCGCGGCACGCACGAGAGCCTGAACCAGCGGAAGCACCGACCGGGTATCCGAGCGCAGCTCCGCTTCCAGATCGAGTTCGCCCCGGGCCAACAGAATGGTTATGCCGTGATCTCCAATTGGCCCCGACAGCAGCACTTTATCGCCCGGCTGCACGGAGCTCGCGGAAACTGTAACTCCCGGAATGAGCCGTCCAATTCCTGTTGTAGTGATGTACATGTTGTCGGCCTTACCGTGCTCGACGACTTTGGTGTCACCGCCGGCGATCACCACCTCTGCTTGGTGCGCAGCTTTTCCCATGGCGCGGACTTCCGCCTCAAGAATCACGGTGGGTAATCCAGCTTCGAGTACAAAGGTGACAACAATCGCTTCGGCTTTCGCACCGGATACAGCAAGGTCATTCACCGTGCCGTTTATCGCTAATTCCCCAATAGAACCGCCAGGAAAACTCAGTGGTTTAACCACGAAACTATCCGTGGTCATGGCGATTCGCGTGCCATTGATTTGGATGTGAGCGGCATCGCCCAGCGGGCCTGAGTTGGAGCCAAACAGTAGTGGAGCAAATAATCCTTCCACTAATCTCCGGCTTGCTTTACCGCCGGCGCCATGCGCCATTTCGATCTGCGATTCGCGGAACCTGACCTTGCCGGCAAAGTTTTCCATGGCCTTCTCACACACTCACACGACGCTGGCAAGATTTGCGTTCGAAATCGTGACCGGCTTGCGGTGCTGGTAATTGTAAAAAGCGGCGCAAGAACCTTCTGAGGACACCATCAACGCTCCAACGGGACTTTCAGGCGTACATTCTTGCGCGAATAGCTTGCATTGCGCAGGTTTCAGAACACCCTTCAACACTTCACCGCATTGAGCGGCTTTAGGATCGGTGATACGGATGCCTGGAACATTGAATCGACGCTCGGCGTCCCACTGCGCGTAGGAATCTCTTATGCGTAGCGCGGATTGCGAAATGAATCCCAGGCCGCGCCATTCGAAATACGGACGCAGTTGAAACACTTCGTTCATGGCTTTCAAGGCTGCGCGGTTCCCTTCCCACGGAACAACGCGCTTGTATTGATTCTCAACCTTGGCTTCAACGTTCTTCAGTTGCCGTAGGAGCATCACGATCGATTGCAGCAAATCAAGCGGCTCAAATCCGCACACCACAATGGGCTTGCCTTCATCGCTGGCAATCCATTCGTATGGCCGGCAACCAATCACCGTAGAACAGTGGCCGGGTCCGATGAAACCATCAAGACGCATATCCGGAGAATCCAGAATCGCGCGGATCGCGGGAATGATGGTCACGTGATTGCAGAACACGGAAAAATTCTGCAGCCCTTCTGCCTTGGCTCTCTGCAGCGTTAACGCGGTAGATGGCGCGGTCGTTTCAAAGCCAATCGCAAAAAACATGACATGTTTGTCGGGATTCGCTTTAGCGAGCTTGATGGCGTCCGTCGGCGAATACACGATGCGCACATCGGCGCCGCGCGCTTTATGTTCCAGCGGACTTCCATGCGCGCCGGGGACGCGCATCATGTCGCCAAAGGCCGCAAAGATTACATTCGGCTGAGCTGCGATAGACAGTCCATCGTCGATGCGTCCCATGGGCAACACGCACACCGGACAACCCGGCCCGTGAATGAGATCGATGTTTTCAGGCAGCACATCTTTTAATCCAAAGCGATAAATCGCGTGCGTGTGGCCGCCGCAAACCTCCATCACCCGGTAATGCCGCAGTGGATCAGTGAGCCGGCGGATTTCCTCCGTCGTCTTCATGATCAATTCTGGGTTTCGGAATTCGTCTACGAATTTCATGTTAGCTCCCCAGAGCTAGGTGATTCGTTTCTGCTCCACATCTTCTAAGCCGTAGCCGCGAACCTCTTCCATCGCTGCTTCGCTTTCTCCCAGCATCTGCAGGGTGTGCATCTGGTCGAGAGCGTCTGCTTCGCTGATTTTGCTCATAGCAAAACCAACATGGATGAGCACCCAATCGCCCATCCTGGGCTTATCCTCCTGCAACAATCCCAAGTCCACTCTTCGCCGCACGCCCATCACATCAACCAGCGCGGAGTGCGTAGCGTCGGCAGTAATCTCTATAATCTTCCCCGGTATTGCCAGGCACATTCTGCATCCTCCCGTCGCTTCCAGTTTTCCGTCATGATGGTCCATGCTAAATTCCACGCAACTCAGGCATCTTTTTTCGCGATGATATCGAACGCCAGCTTCAGTTCGTCCTTCACCTTGAGCGCTCCGCCCGCAACTGAAACAAGCCTGATCTTGAAATCCGACTGCTTGATCGAGAATTCGCCGTAAGCGCGAAGCTTATCGTCCCCCGAAGCCACATTCGCCGATATAGTCTGTGGCCGGGTAACCCCGTGGAGAAACAAATCGCTTTCCATTTTTAGCACGTAGAGCGATTCACCAAGCTGTATTCCCGAAACCTGCCTGCTCTCAAAGGCGATCTCCGGGAATCGTTTTACCTCCAGCACCTGGTCATTCATGGTGCGCGTAATTTCGGCGCGATCTTTCTCGCTAACATCGTTCTGCACTTCGAACGAACCGGCGTTGATGGTAATCCCCACGGAGCTCGCCGCCAGGTTGTCGGGCGAAAAGTTCACCTCGCCGGAGAAATCTCGAATCCCGATCACCGGATTATGGCCAAATCCCGATAACAGCCCCGCTGCAAAAGCGCGCACCGTGAAGCGGCTGGCCGCGGGATCAATTGTGTAATGCACCGCCGAAGTCTCTGGCGACATTTTTACCCCGGTTGCTGAATCCATAGTGCCTTACCTGTTCGAACAACACTCACATCGCGCGCAATTTGAAATAACGCTCCACATCCGGAATCAGATTGCCAAGTACATTTTTGAGCGGACTTTGATCCACATACCTCCGTACCGCTGGATTGGACAGAATGATTCCAGCGCCGATTACGAGAAGCGCTACGCCGCCCAGCATGACCAGCGTGTCTCGTTCATTCGAGCCCCCGGCTTCGTGGTGCGCTACATTTCTAGTGCTCAGTTTCATCGCCATTACCTGTCCTTTCTGAGATTTTCTTCGCGTTGATCGCCAACCAATGGCCATTCGTCGTTGAGAATTTTGGTTACCAACGACTCCGTCAACGTGACCGCGCGTTCCACGGCGTTCTCCACCACTTCGCTGAGGCCCATTTGTCCTTCTTCCGGTCCCAGCGTGACGGGCTCGCAACCTACCAGGAGAATCCGCTGGAGTAGAGCTCCCATGGATTTGGCCATGCACAAAACATTCATGGGATTCATGGCGTGGGCATCGACCGCGATTTGCGGACCATTCGGCGAATTGACGGAAGCTAAATCTGGTTCGACTACGTACAACGTGCCGGGAGCATCGCCACGCGGGCACGCATCGATGAGAATCGTTACCTGCGGTCCGTCGGTCAGGGCATACGCAAGGTCTAGTCCGCGAATGCCGAAATCAACAATCCGCACACCTTCCGGGAAGGTCCGCTGAGACAAACGTTGCGCGACTTCCACGCCAAATCCGTCATCGCCCAGAAAAATATTTCCAATGCCGGCTACGAGGATCACGGGGGCCGACACGTTCGTTGAAGCGACGGGCTCTTCCGGACCGAGAGGCTCTACCTCTTCCGGAGAAAAGAAAAAACGATGCCCCGCCTGGCGCATCATTCCAATGTCACGCCCGGGATCATCGTCGGCCACGACGCAGATGTGAAGCTTACCTTCGTAATCTTGTTCGATAGACTCAATGACCGCGGTCTTGCCTGCCAGCGCCATGTCGAAAATGTCGGCGCGCTTGCCAGGACGCAGCCGCACGCGATCTCCAACTTTCACGTCGGCTTCTCCGATCCGCAAAGTATCTAGCGGACTTTTAGCCTCAAGCAGATTCCATTCCCACTCGTTCATTGCTGGTCCTCTATTGTTGGACGCATCCCACGCAAGACTCCATGGAGCTTCAGGAATTGTTCCTCGGGCAACGCTTCAGTTCGTTCCAGAATTTGCCGGGCGCGCTCGTCGCCATCACGCATCTCGCGTTTTTCATCTTCGGTCAGGGTCAGAATCCGCAGGGCGAGAATCTCGTCGATCTCGGTGCCATCGAACAAATCGCCCGCGCTTTCCGGAGCGATTTGCGGATAATCGTAGAGGATGATCGGCGACGATAGCATGGCGTCGCGTTGATTCTCTTCTCCGACGAGAACAGGAAAGGTCCCCATATTTTTGCACTTCGCGGCAAATTCCTTTATTTCTTCGGGAGGATCCAAAAGCGAAACGAATTCCCCGCCCTCAACGCTAAGAATGCTGTGGGCGGAAAGCAAAGAACGCATCAAGGCACAATCACGATTGCATGCGACGGGGTCGGTGACGCTGCCTTCGTTCGCAACTTCAAGGGTAATTTTGTACAGCTCTTCGTCGACTGGGAAGGCGCCCAAAGTGATGCGCACAAGTATGGATTCCTGTGTGCACACGATCTGACCTGTGATTCGGCCACCCCTATCGCGGACGGATTCTGTCATCTCGCTTGGTGGCAATTCGATCACGCGGCTTACTGGCGCGCTCATTAATTCATCGAGGCCAGGCGCTTCGACAATTTGGTCACGTTCGGCGGCTTCCTGCCATGTCTGGGGCTGTTGCTCTACTACTTGTGAGCTTTGCGCTCGACGCGTAGTTCTTGATATGGCCTGAAGGAACCGGACTTTCGCAGTGATCCCAGTTTGGACGCCAGCCTTCACCAGGCATTCCGTTCGCGTGAACCAGGGATCCGTTCCGTGCTGCGCTTCGCTGTAGTTTCGCGGGTAAACCACGCCGAAATTCCAGCGTTGGCGATTTTTCACAGACGAAGGGCGATAGGGATACAACATGTAGCCCTCGTACAGAACGGCGTTCGCAATCTCTTCAATTACTTTCACGTTCACGATCGCACCGGTTCGTCGGCATTCTGAAATATGCGCTCGATAACTTCCTCCCAGGTCGGGATACCGTTGCGCACTTTGTATTCATATAGCCGTTCGAAAGCATCCCGCCGCAGGCACAGCCATGCGGTGTTGGGATAATATTCGTCGATCATCTGCTTCCACATTTTCAGCGGCAATCTGAACTTGGCCTCTTTTTCCCATGCAATTGGCACAACCTGGAGCTCTTCTTGTTCACTGCGATAGAAAACCGTCCCGCTGAAAAGGAAATTCAGAGGCAGGTCGCCCTCGCTCAGTCCGTGAAAATATTTTGTGGACGCGACATTAAAGTCAAACGTGCATGGCACCGGGATATCAACGGTCGTCTCTCCCTGAAATGGCGGAGCATTCACCGCAACGTGCGTCCATAACATCGTCTTCAATGTCTGGCCCCAGCGTCCGGGTTCGCCAAACAAATCCCGCAAGCCAGCCTGCTCTTCGGCGGAATAGTGCCGCCGCGTGACCTCTATCTGGATTTGCGCCCGCAACGCCATCGAATGGATCACCTCTTCGCGATTCGCATTTGTGACCCGCAGCCGAAAGGCAAGCGTAGGTGCAGCCGCATACGGAACGGCAGCAACACTTTCGACACGGAAATCTAGCTCAGGCATGCGGCTCACCCACTGCTGCGCCGGACTTAACTTTCAATTCCTTGAAGAAGTGGCCGATTTCGCGCCACACTTCGGTACCGCCCGACAAACCGCGCCAGTGCATGCGAATCAATCCCACCAGCTTGTAACACTCATCGATGGGAACGACGAAATACTCCGGTTTCACGCCGCGCGCCGCGCCCACGCGATTGACGAGCAGCGCTTCCACGTCGGATCGCAGTTCATTCAAAATTACGTTTTCTTGCACCACATCATTCCAGGTATCCAATGACAGCAGCGATTCCGTAGGCCCGGCGGGACTCGGATAATACGCCATGACTTTTCCGTGCGGAGTGCTATAGAAAAGGAAGGCCATCTCAATGGGAATCATCAAGCTGTCCCATTGCGCATCCGTCAAATGGAAATCGCTGAGGAAGCGCACATCCCGTGGCACGCGTTTGAATTTCAGATTCTGATTTCCGCTGAATAAGATTGCGCATGCCTCGCACGCACACATTAATTTTCGGCTGACAGTTTCCAGTAGGTGAGCATGATCGGCCGCCAGCTCGCGACTGCACATCTCACAAGTTTCTACGTTCTCATTCCGCTTCCGCGCAAATTGGCGGAGGGTCGCGAAGGCTGAAGCCTTTGGCAGTAGGTTTGAAGAAGCCACGATTACTCAAAAAACTCCGTTTCTAGGCCACAGGGGAGTTAGGCGCTCTCTGGAACAACTTGTTGTGCGGTCGCCGCCAAGCTGGCCAGGGGAACAAATCCGGTGCTGGAAGTTTTCTCGACCAAGCCTTCCATGACGATTCCTGAGATGTCTGGAGCCGCTTCGTAGATAGCCTGCTCCACGGCTTGTTTCAGCGCCGAATCCGACGACCCGCAGCCTTCACTCTTGCCCTCCATACGCAACGTGACCAGTCCGGCATCATCGATTCCCACAAAACTTACAGTGCGCGAGTTCGAACGCAGGGAAGACCGCATTTTCTCGAGCGCGTCCAGAATCCTGGTCTTGATGTCGATCGGATGGAGCCCATAAAGAAGCAACACACTTTTGACCACTCCATCGCGCGCGAATGTATCGATGATGGATTTGCCCGGCTGGCCACTCTGACCAACGACTTCCAACATGCGTTCCAGGCATGCGCCATGCAGAGTCATCAGGGCCTGCACCAACTCCTTAGCGTTTGCGCGCAGAACTGGATCCTTCGCTTCCTCTAAAGCGCGCACCATCTTGTCAATCGATTCGATCTGGCTCTCCACTTCCTTTTGTTTCGTCATTCACGCCTTTCCGATAGCAGAACTCTTGGAACGAAAGCGGTGAGAACGGAAAGGCTAGCGCCTCCGAAACTCACCGCTTGGCGACACCGCGGACGCCCACCCTTCTAAGGTTGCAAACCAAATATCGGTGAATGGTGAGTCTCCAGCGTCTTGCCGTCTCCGAGATACATGTGCACGCCACAAGGCAGGCACGGGTCGAAGCTGCGGACCGCTCTCATGATGTCGATACCTTTGAACTTGTCTGGGCCGTTGTCCTCGAAGATCGGGGTGTTCTGCACCGCGTCTTCATAGGGCCCGGGCGTTCCGTAAATATCGCGCGGGTTCGCGTTCCAAGGAGTCGGCGGATACGGATGGTAATTTGCAATTTTGCCATCGCGAATAACTACGTGATGCGAGAGAACCCCGCGAACCGCTTCGTGGAAGCCACATCCGATGGCATCTTGCGGCACTTTGAAGTCCGACCAGGTTTTCGTATTCCCTTTATGCAGTTCCGCTAATGCCTGTTCAGCAAAATACAAACCGGCGCATGCAGCGTAAACCTGGAAGTAAGTTCGCGCACGGTCGCGCTCGATGGCGTTACTCCACTTCGGAACCTTCCATTCGAACTCAACTTCGGGCAGCGACATGGTTTTCGGCAAATACATTTTCACGCTGTTGCCCGTCGCTTTGATGTAGCCAATGTCAACGAGGCCCGCCAACGCCGTCGCCCAGAGACGCGCAATGGGTCCGCCACCGGTATCGAGCGCCAGGTGGTCACCAGTACGCTTATCAAGCCAGCGAGGCGACATCACCCAGGTGTATTTGTCTTTGAAGTTGCGCTTCTGCGGCTTCGGAATAGTGGTTTGATTCCACGGGTGATTCTTATCGACGGGATTTCCCAGCGGATCGGTCTTTACGAACGTCTCGGAGTTTTCCCACCCGTCATAATACGAACTACCTAGCAAAATGCGGATATTCAAATTGATGTCCACCAGATCGGTCGTCACCAGTTTGCCGTCGACGACGATGCCCGGAGTGACGTACATCTTGCGGCCCCAGTGAGTCATGTTTTTGTACTGGTAATCGCATTCGTAGGGATTATTAAATGAGCCCCAGCAGGCCAGCAAAATGCGCCGCTTTCCGACTTCTTCATAACCAGGAAGCGCTTCATAGAAGAAATTAAACAGATCGTCGTGCAGAGGCACGACTTTCTTCATGAATTCCACGTACTTCATCAATCGCACGATGTAATCAGTGAATAGTTGTACGGTGGCGACAGTGCCCACTCCGCCCGGGTAAAGCGTCGAGGGATGAACGTGCCGCCCTTCCATCAAGCAGAACATTTCCCGGGTCATGCGGCTCATCTGCAGCGCTTCCCGATAAAATGCGCCGGTGAACGGGTTGAGAGCGCGCATGATATCGGCGATAGTGCGGTAACCGTGCAAGTTCGAACCCGCAGCGAGCTTCGTCTCCGCCTTCGCCAGCACGGCGGGGTTCGTCTCCTTCACCATCTGCTCGCAGAAATCCACGCCAACCAGGTTGTCCTGAAATATGTTGTGGTCGAACATGTATTCGGCGGCCTCGCCAAGGTTGACGATCCATTCGGCAATGTTTGGCGGACGCACGCCAAAGGCCATATTCTGGGCGTAGGTGGCGCAAGTGGCATGGTTGTCTCCGCAAATTCCACAAATGCGGCTGGTAATGAAGTGCGCGTCGCGCGGATCCTTGCCCTTCATGAAAATGCTGTAGCCGCGAAAAATCGACGACGTACTGTAGCATTCCGCCACCCGCCGATTATCAAAATCGATCTTGGTGAAAATTCCCAGGCTTCCCACAATCCTGGTAATTGGATCCCAATTCATGTCCACCAATTTGCCGGACTTGCTGGACGAATCTCGCAGCGGAGTGGTAATGGTGCTCATGTTTCGTGTGCTCCTTTTCCTTGAGTAATTCCTTTAATAATTTCGCAAGACTTTTCTAATAATTTCTCGGTATATAGCCGGTGGTTAGTTCCGGACGCGGATGCCGCCACTTCGGTTCTTTATTCACGGTGTCATTCGTAAAGTGGCGAAGCGCGCGAATCGCTTTGCCGTAAACACTGATCGTTGTAGAGGAAACTCGGGCGCCAGGTGGCTCATCCATGAAGGGCATAAACTTGTCCGGGAATCCCGGCATGGTACAGCCGATGCAAATTCCCCCCACGTTCGGGCACCCGCCGATTCCCGCCATCCATCCGCGCTTTGGAACGTTGCAATTCACGACCGGGCCCCAACAACCCAATTTCACGATGCATTTGAGCGAACCGTACTCCGTCGCGAAATCGCCCTGCTCGTAGTAACCGGCCCGGTCGCAGCCTTCATGCACCGTCTGGCCGAATAGCCACAACGGCCGCAACTGCTCATCAAGAGCAATCATGGGCGCCAAGCCGGCAACTTGATAAAGGAGGTACAACAGCGTCTCCATGAAATTGTCGGGTTGCACCGGACAGCCGGGCACATTCACGATCGGAAGGCCCGCGACCGATTTCCAATCCCAGCCCAGGTAATCAGCCAAGCCCATCGCGCCCGTCGGATTTCCGGCCATGGCGTGGATGCCGCCGTATGTGGCGCAGGTGCCGCAAGCCACCACTGCCAATGCTTTGGGTGCTAACCGATCGATCCATTCATTGGTGGTGATGGGCTGGCCGGTTTTGGAATCCGTCCCCATCGCTGCCCAATATCCTTCCGACTTAATGCTCTCGTTGGGGATGGAGCCTTCGACGACCAATACGAAGGGATTCAGCCGGCCCGCTTCCGCTTCATACCAAAACTTCATGAAATCATCGCCAACTTCATAAGCCAGCACTGGATTGTGCAGATGAACTTTCGGAAGGCCAGGGATCGCACCGAGCAGCACATCTTCTATGCTGGGTTGCTCGGCGGCGGTGATTGAGACGGAGTCGCCGTCGCAGCCCAGTCCAGCCGTCATCCAGATAATATGGATGTCCGAGACCGGCGATTTTTTTTGGGTTACGCGACCGTACGGAACTGCGTCTGCGGCCATGATGGCTTTCTCCTTTTCTTGGTGAGGTTCGACCAATCGAGCGGTGGGCGCGCACGCACGAAAAACAAAACAAGATATATTCGCCGTGTCGGGGTGGTCACAAGTAGGCGGCGGCTAATTTCTGCTTAGGGGTTTTGCTAAGACATACCTCAGGGATTTCCTGATGGTGTCTAAGAGTCTCTATTTATTGGCGATAGAAGAGACATCTCGAACGCCCGCATTAACTTCACAAATTTTACTCGATGCTCGGTAAGAAATAATTCTGAGCTGATGTTTGTGGCAGGGATAAAGACGCTTCTGTACTGACGGTTCAGTCGGCTGCGCCAAAGGCGCTTTTCTCGCTGAGACTCGACTCAATTGCGTGTTGAACCAACTCCCTGGCATTTCGCAACGAGAGCTTTTCCTTGATATGCGCCTGGTAAGATTCCACCGTCTTGACGCTGACGTGCAACTCGTCCGCGATTTGGCGCGTACCGTGACCAGCTCCAATGAGCCGGTACACTTCCAGCTCCCGATCGCTCAAGGTCGTCAGCGGATTATTTTTCGAAGATCCCGCTCCATGGACAAATTGCTCCAACATCTTATTGGTCAATCTCTCGCTGAGGTAGACCTTGCCTTCTAGAATCCTTCGGATTGCCACCAATACGCGTTCCGTGGCCTCCTGCTTCATGATGTAGCCGTTAGCGCCGGCGCGTAGCGAACGCTCGGCGTAGGTGGATTCTTCGTGCATGGACAAAATCAGGACCGGGAGAATCGGTTCTTTCAGCCTGATAGTTTTCAGCAGCTCCAGTCCGTCAGGACCATCCAGCGATATATCAATGACCATCAGGTCGGGTTGCGCGCTTGCCATCCGCTGCAGGGCTGACGGCGCATCCTCGGCTTCACCACAGACCACCAGGTCCGGCTCGCGGTTAATCAGTAGACCGAGACCCTGGCGCACGATCGGGTGATCGTCCACCAGAAAGACCTTGGCTTTTCCCGATTGAGCCCCGGATTGGAACCTATTTGGCAAACGCTTCCCCAATTTTCAATTACGCAGAACTGGCAAAGGAAAAGTGCAGCAAACCATGACTCCGCCGTCCGCTCTGTTTCGCACATCCAATGAGCCGCCGACCATTCTGGCCCGATAATTCATAATGTTCAATCCCATGCCAGTCCTCAGCGGAATTTCCGGCAAGCCGACCCCATTGTCGCGGATCGCTAGAGCGCCTTCACCGTTGCTGGCTGACAACCTAATGACCAGCTGGCGGGCCTTCCCGTGTTTCACGGCGTTGTTCAAGGCTTCGCGTGCAATAAGGTAGAGGTGCGTGGCTACACTAACATCGTTTATCAAAACCGGGGAATCACATTCAAAGCGGCAAGTTACCCGAAAAAGATCTTCCGTTTCCTCGGCACACTGCCGTAGTGCCGCCATGAGTCCCTGCGCCTCCGACACTACCGGCAAAAGACCTCGCGCCAATTCTTTGGTCTTTCGAATGGCGTCATTCACCAGCAGCACGATCTTGGCCGCGTCCGCCGATTCCGGGACCGATTCTTCACACAATTTTTCTTCCAGCACCTTGCTCAGGAACGCTATGCCCGTCAAATGTTGGCCGAGACCATCGTGTAAGTCCTGACCGATGCGTCGCTGTTCTCGCGCGCTGACTTCCAGAATCGATTTCTCGAGGCGCTTGCGTTCTGTCACATCAATGCCGGTGGCAATCGTATGCGATACTCCCTGCCCGCGGAATAACACCGCAGTCGACCAGGAAATTAATCTTGGTACCCCATCTCTCGTAAGCCAGTGGCTCTCATATTCCTTTGGAGGATGGCCAGACCTGGATTGCTCCAGCAGCGCCTTGAAGTCCTCGATTTCTTCAGGAGCCAGAAATAGTTCCCAGATATATTTCCCTTGTACCTCCGCAAATGAATAGCCTGTGGTCTGCTCGCACGCTCTGTTGAAACGAACAATTCTACCTTCAGGATCGAGCACGACGATCAACGCTCCCACGGTGTCGAGAATCGCTGATAAAACATTTCGCTCCTGCTGCAACTCGTTTTCAGCCTTTTTTAGGTCAGTAATATCCACGCCGACCCCGTGAATGAACCACGGTTGACCATCCTCGCGGCGTATCATCTTCGCTTCGCAATGAAACCACAGCACCCGCCCGTCGCGGGCCAGCACCCGGTACGCAGACTTTAGCGGCTGCCCCGACAAAAACATCTCGGCGGCCTCCGTGCTCCAACGTTGTTTGTCGTCGGGATGAATCTGCTGATACCAGCGCATGGGATCTTCCAACCATTCGATTTGCGAAAACCCCAGGGCTGCTTCGATTTGCGGGTTCACGTACGCTTCGCCAATACCCTTGTCGAGATACGCCATGAACACTACGGCCGGTATCTGCTCCACAAGTGCGCGGTAGCGCTCTTCGACATTGAGTACTCGCGAAACAGGTTGAGGATCACTTCCAGTAGTTTCACGCGGGCTGAGCAAAACCGCGCGTCCTTGAAAAAAAACCTCCGCCAATCCCTTCAAGGTTTTCTCCGCCTCAAGGAGGATGGCGTTATCGTCCAAAAACTTGTAGGGAACCAGCGAAGTGTTCCGACTATCTTGGAATTGTGATTCTGAATTCATATTCGACTTCGTAACCAAGCGATCATGGATGTCGGTCGATTTGCGGAGACGCCTCGCCTTCACGCGATATGACGCCAGCCCCGCCAACTCGGTTCCTTATTCATAGATGCTTGCGTGAAGCGACGGAGTGCGTGAATTGCTTTGCCATACGTCGCCACGGCATTAGAAGAGAGAAGTGAACCCGGAGGTTGGTCCATGAAGGGCATAAATTTATCTGGGAAACCCGGCATGGTGCATCCGATGCAAATCCCTCCCACGTTTGGACAACCGCCGATCCCACTCATCCACCCGCGCTTGCCAACATTACATTGCACCACTGGCCCCCAGCATCCCAGTTTCACAATGCATTGAACGCTGCCGTAACTGTCGGCAAATTGCGCCTGCTCGTAATAACCGCCGCGGTCGCATCCTTCGTGCACCGTTTGACCAAACAGCCATGTAGGCCGCAGCGCGTCGTCTAACGGAATCATCGGCGCTCGCCTAGCCGCCATGTTTAACAAATACAGTAGCGTCTCCATAAAGTTATCAGGATGCACCGGGCATCCTGGCACACAGACAATAGGAATGCCCGCTTGCGATTTCCATTGCCATCCAAGGTAGTCGGGCAGTCCCATGCAGCCGGTTGGATTCCCTTCCATGGCATGAATACCGCCGTACGCCGCGCAAGTTCCCGCCGCTAATACGGCCCAGGCTTTTGGCGCTAACTGGTCAATCCAGTCGCACGTCAAAATGGGCTGGCCACTCTTTTGATCGGTGCCGAAAGATGCCCAATAACCTTCGAGCTTGTTGGTCTCATCCGGGATGGAGCCTTCTACGACCAAAATAAAAGGGGAGAGTTTACCTGCCGCTGCAGAATAAAAGTGCTCCATGAATTCTGCGCCATTGTCGTACGTCAGAAATGGATTGTGCAGGCGAACTTTTGGAATCCACGGGATCCCGCCGAGGAGAATTTCTTCGATGCTCGGCTGCATAGCTGCAGTCATCGAGATGGTGTCGCCGTCGCAGCCAAGGCCCGCGGTAATCCACAGTATATCGATTTCCGGAATGGCTTGAGGTTGCCAGCGGTTGTCTTCGTGGCTGACTGAGGATTCCGGCATGCGAACTCCGCCGCATAGTATACCGATACGATAGCGGGGTACCAAAAATAAGGAGGTCGTTCTCCGTTTCTTTCGGTGAACCCCGTTGCCCGGAATTCTCGCGGGCAAATTCAGAACATTGCCTGGAGAAAACGCCTAACAAATGAAGTCCCGAAAAAGAGACCGATTAAACCTCACATCACATTCGGCTGATCTTAATGTATCGCGCCACATCGGGCGCGGTTACCACTGCAATGTACAAAGCAAAAACACCTAGCGCTAGAATCACAACTTGTCTCATTTCTCCCCCTTGTCACGCAAAACAGAAGATTGGCATCGATAATTTTGCAGAAACACGAGCTTGATGTTTCGTTGTATAAGGGTCAATCCCCATTTTGCTGTAGGAATCGGCACCATAAATTTGTCGAGTTTGACTCTCGCAGATACTGTCCTCGGCAATCAATCTGAGATGCGCAAGGGCCGGAGTGTATAGGGGTAACGCGCTTAAAGTGGACTTCTTTGTTCCAGGCGAGCAGAGTGATCGCAACAATCCCGCGTGCCAGAGTCAAACGTGCCATCTCGGGGTTCATGCCCTTGGCCACCAACGCCGTCGTTGAACGTCACATTCCGTTAGCCCGGGATCGTGATGTCCCGTTGACCTTTGACGCCGACGGGTGAAATCATGATTCCGGTCAAGTGGATCGCGCTTCTTCTCGCAAACGCGATGTTGTCCGCGCCCTTCGGACGAGCGATACCTGTGAGACGCACGCAAACGGCTACACCAAGACTCTGCTTGTCGGGTTTCGTTTTATTTGCAACGCTCGCCTCATCGTCACAGATAACTTCGGACACCGCTGAGATCAAATCTGCCGATCTGAACCTGATCCTGCAACGCTTGGAAGGCCTCCAGCACCAGGACCCCGCTCAATCTCGACCCTATGAGGTGATTCGAGAATACAAAGTGTTACGCGGCTCTAATACGCAACCCAGCTCTCAGGTTACGGCCCAGATCAATTTCGTTCCTCCCGACACGAAGACATACAAGATTATTCAGGCGAACGGTGACTTGCGGGGAGAAAGAATGGTACGCGAGCTTTTGGACCGGGAAACTGACTCGGCGCTAGAAAGTACCCAGTGACGAGATCAGTACGACGAACTATGACTTTGTTTTTCTTAGACGGGAGAACTTCGGGATCGTTCCTGAGTACGTTTTGGGGACCATGCCGAAGCGAAAAGATAAATACCTCTTGCGCGACCAAAATCTGGGTAGATGCGAGCACTTTCCGTATCCGACGAATTCAAGGAGCGCCCGCCAAGAGCCCCTCCTTATGGATCACGACCCTTCATCTCACAATGCAATTTGCGGAACTCAACGGTATGTGGGTACCCGTTTCCTTCGACGCTATCGCGACGATCCGCTTCTTGGGGAGTACACACCAACTGGCCTCAATATCCCATCCTCCGAGTCTCCATCCACTGTGGCGAAATAGCCATGTGCGATAACGTCGGGATTGTGGACTACCTACGAGTGGTCGGCAACTGTTCCCTAATCTGATTGCCGAAGAGTAGACCGTCACTCGGCCAGAATTCGATCGGCAGAACTTCTTCCGCGCTTGTTCCGTACCTCGATGACGGATGGACGTTCAGCAGTGAAGGGCAACGAGAGAGCATACTAGGTAGCACACATGGCCGACAAGTGGATCTTTAGGATGAGAATATTCCCCTTCTTATTTGCGTCGTTTCTTCCGGTGGCGGCGATTGCTCAACCCTCCCCAAATCAAGCGCCAGACCGAACCTGGATTACCGACGTCACCATCATTTCGCCCGAGAAGCTCGATCACATTGAGAAGGGCAGTGTGCTGATCGAAAATGGACACATCGTTCGCGTCGAGCGAGGGCAAGAAGCGAAGAAGCCTGCCGGCGCAACGGTAGTTTCGGGCGAGGGACAATTTCTTATTCCGGGCCTGATCGATTCGCACGTCCATCTTGCTTCCGTTCCCGGAATGAGGCCTGAAGTGAACTTTGGTCCGGCCGAAGCCAAACCGGCGTGGATCAAGGAATACTTCAAACAGCTTCCGCGTTCCTATCTTTACTTCGGCTATACCACGCTGGTCGACTTGGCGGTGGTCGATCGCCGGGTGTTGGACGACTTCAGGCAGGCTCCGCTACACCCGGACTTATATGACTGCGGGGAGTCTTTGCCTTTTGCCAATGGATATCCGATGTCGTTTGCACCGCCTGAAGCACGATTCCAACTGTTTCCCAATTTTATCTACGACCCTAACCAAGCCTCCAGCATTCCCGCTCAATACAAGCCGCGAGACCACACTCCTGCCGCAGCGGTAGCTGCGGTCAAGGGGTCGGGCGGAATTTGCGTTAAAACTTATTTCGAACGCGGCTTCGCGGGAGACAGGAACTTGCCGGTGATGGGCCTAGACGTTTTGGCGGCCGTCCGCAAGGCTGCAACTCAAACCGGCCTGGTGCTGATGATGCACGCCAATTCCTTTGAAGCTCAGAAATTTGCCGTTGACGGGCACGTTGACGTTATCGCCCATGGAATGTGGAATTGGGGAGACTTCGACAAGCAGACGGATCTCCCTCCGGAAATCGCGAAAGTTCTCAATCAGATCACGGAAGAGAAAATTGGATATCAACCGACTATACAGGTCATGCAAGGTTTACGTGCGTATTTTGACCCCGAATACCTGAATATGAATGCAATCCCCAAGGTCATCCCTGCGGAAATGCTGAAGTGGTTCAACTCTTCCCAAGGTAAATGGTTCAAAAGAGAAATAGCTGAGGCCAATGCGCCGGACGCAGCCGTTCTTCAAGGATTCGATCATGGTCCTGTCCGCCGCGTGCACCAGGTCGTTGCCTACCTGGCAGGCAAAGATGCCAACTTCCTCTTTGGCACGGATACTCCTTCAGCTCCTACCTATGGAAATCTGCCGGGCTTGAACGGTTATCTGGAGATGCAGCAGCTTCAAAGGGCCGGATTGTCTCTCGAACAGATTTTCAGAGCCGTCACAATCAATAACGCACGGGAATTCAAGCTTGATTCACAGCTCGGAACTATCGAACGGGGGAAAACTGCGAATCTCGTCCTGCTAAAAAAATCCCCGTTAGAAAGCGTGGAAGCGTACGACACCATTGTCACCGTTTGGGTTCATGGAAGAGCAGCTTCGCGGGACAGTTTGGCCACTGATTCGAGCAAATGATCTGCGATTCCCGAGAGGTCTGTTAGCAGATGGCCATACGGAAGTGATCGCCAAGAACGGTGCCCCAAGTCATCAGCAATTTCCATCAGGTTGCGGTCACGCACTCAAACCACAGTCGCCAAGCACATTTCCCACAGCCATCCGGCGCTCACCGACGCTGGAGCACTCGAATCCAGCACCATTTTCGAATCTGTGGTGATCGTCGCACAGCTGGCTTTTTCTCTTCCGCTTCACTTGTCCAAGTGTCTCGGCTGGTGCCATGCCGATCTTCCTAGTTCCGTAGGCCAGCCTTTTTCTGCCGCTCATTTTTTCTGAGCACTGCTTCAGGCTAATTCCTGCGTCCTGCTGCTTCGCGGCTTCTGCTTTCCCGGTTCCGTCCCTCACAGCATCAGCGCGGAACAACGGTTCGAAATTCACCGTTCTTTCTGTCGCCACACAACGCTCCTGGAAAAACGCAGAAGACGAATGGGCCTCGAAAGTCGAGTAGCATCGCGTCGCGATTTTTCGCCCTCGGCTGGCTGAGGCTATTCTGAATAACATCAAGAAAGGCGCTCATGTGCTCGTCGAAGGCAGCCTCATCAGCTCGACCTACGAGCAGCCGAACGGCAAAGGCACGAAGGCCAAAACCGCGAAGATTACGTGGTGGTCGATTCGGCCGATGTTGTGCGCAGGCTCGATCGCGGCGAACCGGAGCCGCAAACGCCCGCTTCCGAGGCGTCGGACCATTCGCCCGAATCTTCGGAAGGCGGAACGTTCTAACCTCCGAACTCGAAAAGCCCTCCGGCGCTGCTGGAGGGCTCTTTTTTTGCTGCGTCCGGAATTGCGGTCGAAAAAAGAAACTCCACCCGCTCCGTTGCCTTTCCCGCTATAGCTGCACCGGGTCTTGCGCGGTGTGTTTTCTTGCGCGGATCTTCAGAGATCGCCGGTTTCGTCCCCACCTCCGGCGACGCGGTTTGTCCCTCGCGAAATCGAGCAAGCGCCACGGATAGCGCGCCACCTCTGTAAAAGGAGCGAACCGTGATGAATCGGGAATCGCATTGCCGTTGTCTTCTCTGCGGCATGGAGCGTCATCTCACTGAACAGTTCGCCGGACCCGAAGGACAAAACAAGTACCGCCAAGTCGCAACTTTCTCGCCCCTCCTGTCCGCATTTCCGACCGCTGCAGGTCTCATCTCTTATCTGCACACGGAGCACAGCGCGGGAAACGGAATTCTTTCGAAGGATGGGATTCTAGCGGAGCTTCTCCGCGGAACGACGAACAACGGCCAGTCTTCCACGTCGCGGGAACTCCTGCTGCTGGCCTTCGTTCCCATGCTGCATCGGATCTCCCGGCAAGTCATCACACGCTGTCCCGCTCTTCCGCCCGACGACGTGGCACAGCACGTTGTCACCGCGGTTCTCGAATCCTTCAGTTCACCGGAGTTCACCGGACGCGATTCGCACCTTGCCTTCGCCATTGCGCGGTTCATGCGGCGCAACGCCTTCGCCTGGGCCGAACGGGAAAGTCGCGGCACAGGACACGGCTCCGATGCTATTGATCTAGATCGTGCGCCGCATCGCAACGGCGCGCAACTGATCGAGCGTGCGGCTTTACTCCGCCATTTTCTCGATCGCTGCCGGCAGCGGAGAATCCTGTCGGGCGAAGAGCTGGAACTGCTGATCCATTTTAAGCTCGACGAGTTGCCGAGCGTGGATTACTCAAACGCTTCGCGGCAGCGGATGAAGCGGCTCCTCGGGAAGTTGCGGCGGGCCGCGAAGCGACCGCGGCACCCGAAGTTCGACGATCGGCAGCTTCGCTTGTTTTAGTTTTTCTTCTTCGGTTTCTTGGGACCGCAAGAATTTTAGTTGTTTTTCTGCGACACAAATTTCCCGCCGCTTACAGATATAGGTACATGCAGAACGAGTTCCCGTCTCGCGCACTGCGTGAGGGAGACGGCCGACGCTGTTTTAAGAGTTGGTGGTGCCTCGTGCTCGCCACATGAACAGCATGGTTCGCAATCCTTTCCCGATGCGCCAGGGACGGGAACTCTCGACTCTGCTCTTTTGATTTCGAGAAGGAGGCTCTCCCATGAAACGAGGTTCTCGATTGGTCGGGCGTTTTCGATTGCTGGCGCGCGGGTTGGGCATCGCGGCGGTGACTCTGGCCGTTGCCGTTCCAGGCTTCGCGCAGGCGAACTCGCCATGGGAAAACGCTGTGAACGTCCTGCAGCAGGCCTTCACCAGCACCATCGCCCGCGGGTTATCGCTGGTCGCCATCGTCGTCTCGGGGTTGACGTTCGCCTTCGGCGAAGGCGGATCGAAACGCGTACTCGCCGGCGTGCTCTTCGGTGTCGGCATGGCCATCGCCGCCGTTAACTTCATGGCCTGGCTCTTTCCCGGCTGAGACTGCGCTTTGGAGATACAACGTGAACACTCGACGCGTCAACCTCATGCGGCGCTCGCTCTCCCGCCCTCTCACCATCCTGGGCGCGGAGCGGAAGCTTTTCTTTTTCGCCATGTGTGTCGGCGCCGGCACGTTCAATCTATTGGGAAGCCTGCTCGCCGGGTTCCTGATATTTCTGCTGCTTTATCTTGTGGCGCGCTGGGCCACCAAAACCGATCCGCAGATCCTGAAACTGCTGTTGGCTTCCGCGAAGTCCCGCAGCCAATATGATCCCGCAAAATTCAGTCCCATTACGGTCCGCAGGGTGAATCATGTTTAAGCTCGCCCGTATCGTCAAAAACTACGAGGAAGCCGGAGCCCTGAACGGCCAAATAAATCTTTACGGCTTCTTGAGCGACAGCGTTTTTCTCACCAAGAGCGGCGAGCTTGGGATCATCCTCGAAGTTCGCGGTCTGGATTATGAGTGCCTCGACGGTCCTTCCGTTGACGCGCTTACCAAGCGCCTGGAATCCGCATTCCGCCTGTTCGATGAGAACTACCGCATCTACCAATACCTCTTCAAGCGGAGCAACCCCGGCATTCCCTACAAACTCTACGGCAGCGCCATCGTGGACGCCGCAATTCTCAACCGCATCCGCTACCTCGAATCCAAATCCGACAAACTGTTTTCACTAACCCTCTTCTACGTCGTGCTTTTTGAAGGCTCGCGTACCGCGCGTACCATCGCAAGCGTACTGGCCGAAATCCCCGAGAGGCCGCTCGAAGCCCTCGGCGAACTGCGGGCCTGGTTTTCCACGCAAAAACAGATCGTACTGCAAGAGCGCGAACTTTCCCGGGCTGAATCGCTTTTTCTGCAAAAGACGCACAGCTTCCTGCTCCAGGTTCAGGATTTTGTTTCCGTGCGCATCGTGAGCAAAGAAGATGCGTTTCGCGTGCTCACGCAATTACTGAATTTCGCGCCGCAGAAGCTCGAGCATGCCCGGCTCAAGCACGACACCTTCCTTGATTACTACGTCTGCGCCTCGCACCTTGAATGCCATCGCGGGCATCTCCGCGTCGACGATTACTACGTCAAGGTTTTGACCTTGAAGGAACCGTCCGCGCAGAGTTTTCCCTTGATTCTGAAACGCCTGCTCGAGGTACAGGCCAACTTTCATGTCGTGACCGAATGGAAAAAGGAAGATCCCGGCAAAACCCGGCGGGTCATCCAAGCCAAACGGCGTCACTTCCACAATAGCAAGCGGAGTTTTTTCAGCCAGGTCAATTTGAATGATGCCCCGGCGCAAGACGTGCTGCTCGATGATTCCAAGGAATCCCAGGTACGGGAGCTTGGCGAAGGCATCAAGGAGATCGAGCTTCATGGCAATTACTTTGGTCAGTTCTCTCTCACCGCGGTGGTTTATGACTTGGACAGAGCAGCGGTCGAAAGCGCCTCCGCGGAGTTCTACAAAGTCTTCAGCGTCCATGACGCCCAACTTTATGAGGAACGCTACAACCTGCTGAACGCGTTTCTCGCGGCCGTGCCGGGAAATCACGCTTTCAACCTTCGCTATCTATATCTCCTGAATACCAACTACGCCGACTATTCCTTCCTGTTTACGCTCGATCCGGGGCACCCCCGCAACGCGCACCTCCGCCAGGAATATCTCGCCGTTCTCGAAACAAATCACGGGACACCTTACTTCTTGAACCTCCACCACCGCGATGTTGCCCATTCGCTCGTTCTGGGCCGAACCGGAGTTGGTAA
>Ga0210394_10001548_pt1 | contig 36237 bp, 26 predicted proteins | sample IncBWC12MmetaG_FD_160121 | JGI IMG/M metagenome (GOLD analysis project Ga0210394, IMG submission 160121) | Forest soil microbial communities from Barre Woods Harvard Forest LTER site, Petersham, Massachusetts, United States - Inc-BW-C-12-M | ecosystem: Environmental > Terrestrial > Soil >... | reverse complement strand
ATTCTGGCGCTCCCGCAGAGGCGCGATCAATAACCAGTTTGAAGTCGGCGCGGTCCTCCGGATGAACGCGCTGCACCACTGAATCTATTGTTGGCTTGACAGAGCGGTCGTACTCGAAGATACGGTATGTTTCGTCTGACCAGACAATCTCTCCAGTATCAGTTCTCCAGCCGAAGCTTCCCGTGTGACTGAGCCTTTGAGCTTCGGCTAGGTAGGCTTCGCGGCGCCGCAATTCTTGAGTTAGGAGCTCGTGCTCCGTAACGTCCATGACTGTGCCGATGATTTCCGTAATTTCGCCAGAACCGTCTCTCGCAGGATGGGCAACGGAATGGAGGTATTTTGTGGTTCCGTCTGGAAGAACGATTCGAAAATCCCCATGCGAGTCTGTCCACTCCTTCGTCGTAGTCTCGATTGTTGCTCTCCGCTCGATCTGTGCTCGATCGTCAGGATGAACCCTCTCCAGGAATTGCTCCCAACTGGGACTCCCTTCTTGCCGGCTAAATCCATAAATGCGATAGATTTCTTCCGACCAGAACAGAGTGCCGTCACGCAGGTTCCATGCCCAGCTGCCCGTGTGGCTCAGCCTTTGGGCTTCGGCCAGGTACGCTTCGCGGCGTCGGAGCTCCCGAGTCAGGAGCTCATGCCCTGTAACGTCTATGGCGCTGCCAACGTACTTTTTCAAGCCTTTGTTATCTACAAGAGGAACACCGACGCAGCGAATGTAGCGGACCTCACCATTGGGACGCACGATGCGCTTGGTAGCATCGAAGGGCGAAGCGTTCGCCAACATTCCTTTGATCAGATCTGCCATGGACTCGCGGTCCTGTGGGTGGACGCCGTCCAAGTATTTCTGAAGACTTGGCGGCTCGCTAGCCGGATCGAGACCGTGGATGCGAAATAATTCGGGAGACCAATAGTAGAAACCGCCGGCATCGAAGGCCCAGCTTCCCATGTGTCCAAGGCGCTGCCCTTCGGCAAGATAAAACTCGCTTCTTTGCAGGTCCTGGGAATTACGGCGGACCTGTTCTTCGGCCTGCTTGCGATCCTCGATGTCGATACTCGAGCCGTGCCATTTCACAATTTTCCCGTGTTCGTCACGTATTGCGACTTTGTGGTGCAGCATCCAGCGATATTCGCCGTCGGCACGGCGGACACGAGCTTCGTAAAGGAAGGGTTTTCCGCTGGCCAAGGACGCGCGCCACATTTCGACGATTCCTTCGACATCGTCAGGATGGATTGCTGACGTCCATTTCCAGCCTTGCAAATCTTCAAGCGAGCGCCCGACGTACTCCAGCCAGCTTTGATTGAAAAAATCGAGGTAGCCGTCAGGCAGACTGGTGTGGATCAGGGCAGGGGCCGAATCGATGAGGAGCTGAAAGTCCGGGGCCGGCCCGGGGCGATCGGAGTCGTGGGCGGCGGAAGCCATGTTGCAGATTATATTCTTTTTTTTGCGGTTTTTGTCTCGATTAGAATTGAGGGTCGGTCTTTGTTTTCTTGGGGTTGGGGGAAATTCTAATCGCGGTGTCTCAATTAGAAAATCGGTGACAAGTGACGAGTGGCCCGTGACTAGAACCTTCGGACGGGAACCAAGTGGGGCGAGCTGAAGGCGTCGCACCTCAGGGTAGAAAATCGCGAAAAATTTGCGATTAGAAAAATTTAGATCGCTGATTCTTATGGGGCTTACGTGGAATTCTAATTCCGGATTTGCGATTAGAAACGGTAGGGTTGCTGCCTTCACAACCACGCATAGGCCCTTCGTCGGCTTTGGCCCTCCTCTGGGCAAGCAAGAGTGCCTGCGCCACTTCCGGCGGGGGGCGCGGGGATATCCCTTGTTGTCCGGAGTAGACGCCGACAGTGACGTATTCGTCATCATAAAAAAACGGGCAATGGTAGCGCGTTTTTTGGCGGGTGGATATCCGTATAACTACGCAGGGCTGTGGAAAACGCGAGTTTGAACTGGCCTTGTATTCGGGACTGAGAGCTTCGTGGAGACCGTTTGACGCTGTCCACATCTGGGCAGATGAGAAGATATTGACACCGGGTGGCGACGTCGGTGTATCGTCTTGTCCGTAACACCCTTTCTCTTCAGCAGATTAGTACTTACGCGATTCGGGTGTGGAAATGCTTTTGAGGAAAACGGGCTAAGACCCAAGGAGGGCCGTCCATCATGGCGTCCGCGAGTACGCCGGCTCCGGCGAGAGCCGCGGAGCCTGAGCACATTCCATCCCCCTCGGCACCCAAGCCGGCTTGGCAGAAGTACGGAACACCTCTGCTCGTCGTGCTGCTGGCAGCTGCGGTTGTATTCACGATTACTCGAAACTGGAATTCCTGGGAGGGTGGCCGAATCGAGCAGGTGACGGACGATGCTTACGTGCGAGGCAATCTCACGCCACTGAGCACCAAGGTCCCCGGAATCGTTCGGGACGTAAAGGTTTCCGATTACCAACAGGTTCATAAGGGTGACTTGATTGTCGAACTGGAAGACGACGACTACAAGGCGCAGGTGGCGCAGGCAACTGCGGCGGTAGAGGCGGCAAAAGCGGCCATAGAAAATAATCGGCGCCAGCGCGACCTCCAGGACTCGAAGATCGAGCGAGCACTGGCCGGAATCGATCAGGCCAAGGCCCAGATCACGGCGGCGGAGGCCGGAATTGCAGCCGTGCAAGCAGATGTGGTGCGCACGCAGGACGAACGTGCACGGCAGGAGGGTCTCTTTCAAACGCGTTCGACGACTCAGCAGAAGGTGGAGCAGGCGGTGGCCGACGAGCAGCGTTTTGCGGCTCAATCTGCAAGCCGCAAAGCAGACCTGGAGCAGGCGAAAACAATGCTGCGCAGCAACGAATTGGCGGCCGAGGCGGAACGAAGGGGCAAGGCAGTGTTGGAGTCGCAGGATATGCAACTCGTCGCCGACCTTCACGCCAAAGAGGCTGGACTTACCGCCGCGAAAGTAAACCTTGGCTACACAACGATCGAAGCGCCCAGCGATGGCACGGTAGGAGAAAGGCAGGTCCGGCCCGGGCAATTGGTTTCTCCTGGAACACAGGTGATCCCCTTCGTCGACAAAATCAAATGGGTGCTGGCCAATTATCGCGAGACACAGCTCACCAACATGAAGGTGGGCGATCCCGTGGAAATACGCATCGACGTATATCCCGGAAAAACCTTTCGGGCCAAAGTGATCGAGATTGCGCCGGCAAGCGGCTCACAATTCGCACTTCTGCCACCTGACAACGCCACCGGTAACTACACGAAGGTTGTGCAGCGGATTCCGGTGAAGATCGCGTTCGACGATGACAGCGTTGCGACTTCGCTGCAACCAGGCCTCTCAGTTATCGCCACCGTCCGCACCAGACACTGATTGGAGCGCGCGATGGCTGCCTCAACCACGGCTTTACGTCTCCCTCCACCATCGGTGATTGTGCAGGGCTTAGCGGGAGGAGTTCCTGCGGAACTTTCCAAGAGCCCGCTGCTTGGAATCCTGGGCGTTATTATGGGCGCAGGAATCGTCACGCTTACGGGCCGGATGCTGACCCTGGGCCTCGCCGACCTGAAGGGCCACCTTGGCATCAGCTATGATGACGGGACGTGGATCGCCAGCTCTTACAACATTGCGTTGATGTTCATCGGCCCTTTTACTGTTTATGTGGGCGCCTTGATGGGGCCGCGGAAAATTCTATTCGCTGCGGCCACGTCGTTTACGCTGATCTGTGCTTTTCTTCCGCTCATCCATAGTTACAGCTTGCTCATCGTTGGGCTCGTTTTGGCCGGGTTGGCTTCCGGAACGTTCTACCCACTCACGCTCACCTTCGCGCTTCGGAATATTCCCCTGCGCTTCCTGCCGTTTACGATCGCGCTCTACGCCACGTTCGTTGATGGAGCCGTGAACATCGCACCTTCGCTATACGGCTGGTACAGGGATCATCTTTCCTGGCACTGGATGTTCTGGAATTCCGCTGTAATCACGCCGCTGATGGCGCTCTGTATCTATTTCGGAATACCGGCTTCCGCGCCTCCAAAGAAATCCTCTGAGTCTCCGAGTTTTGTGGCTTTTTTGTGGGGAAGCCTGGGATTCGCGATGCTGTTCGCGGCGTTCGATCAGGGTGAAAGGCTCGATTGGTGGCGCTCGGGAGTGTTTAACGCGTTGTTCTTTGGAGGATCATTTTTACTCATCGCCGCGACAATCCGGCGCCTGCGCGGTCCCAATCCTTTGGTTGACATGCCGTATTTGAGGCAGTGGAACACGCTGATCCTCGGCATCGGACTTTTCCTGTTTCGATTCTGCCTGTTGGGGACGATCATCCTGATCCCGCAGTCACTGGCGATACACGGGTTTGAGGCCGATCAGATCGGGCCGGCGGTGATCTGGAGCGCAGTTCCGCTGATTCTGCTCGCATTCTTAGCTGGACTTCTGCTGCTTGATAATCTCGATTCGCGGCTGCTGATGGGGTTTGGTTTTGTTTTCATGGCTTTAGCTGCATATCTCAACGCCGAACTCACCAGTGCATGGTCAGCATCGAACTATTACCGCACTGAATTGCTGATGGGCCTTGGGCAATCGTTTGCGTTCATCGGTTTGGTGGCGACGATTATCCTGCAGGGCGTTTTTTCGGGAGGATTGGCAAAGCCGCAGCGGATTCTCACATTTTCGGCGTTCTTTCACACCGTGCGGCTCTTCGGCGGGGAGCTTGGCGTAGCAACTATGACCCATTTCATCGCGCAGAGAGAGAAACTGCACTCGAACCTGCTTGGCTTGCACGTGCAATCGGGAAGCTGGGTCACGGACGCTAACATCCGGGAGCTCGCAGCGGGGGTGTACGCGAAATCGTCGGGGATAGCTGCGGCCACGGGCCGTGCGGTGGGGATCGTGAGCGGGAGGGTTCGTCTTCAGGCGTACACGCTGACGATTATTGACGGATTCTATTTGATTGCGTGGGCGTGCGTTGCAGCTTTGCTGCTGGTTGCCTTGCTTCGCAAAGCACCCCTGAACTACGGCGAGCTCACCGCTTTCCAGCATCCACCGTCCAGGGCTCAGGAGGCGAAATCATGAACGGGCGTATGAAACTTCTCGCGGCGGGTGTTTTTTTCTTCGCGACTTCGAGCATGGTTCGAGCCCAGACCGGCGCGCAAAACGTGCGCCGCCTGACTCTGCATGAGGCGGTGCAAATGGCGCTGAAGCAGAATCATGTGGTTCGGATTTCAGAGCTGAAGATCGAGGAGAAGCGGCATGCGAAGGACGTGGCGAAGAGCGCCTATTTCCCTACGATTAGTAACCAGAGCACCCTCGCGCACCTGACCGACACTCAGTTCATTCAGATTGCCACCGGGAGCCTGGGTTCCGTGAACGGTACGCCGATCCCAACTCAGCCTGCGACTATCAATCAGGGCGGCCGAACTCTTATTACCAGTGGGACTGGCCTGGTGCAGCCGCTCACACAGCTTTTCACGAAGGTTAAGCCCGCGAATGACATCGCGCGCGCGGACCTGGATGCGAGCCGAGCGAATGCCAAGCAAACCGAGAACGAGATTGCGCTGAAGGTTCATCAGATTTACTACAGCGTGTTAATCGCGCAGCTTCACCAGAGCGCGTCTGAGGCGAGGATCAAAGCGACAGAGGCACTGAAAAACGAACGCGTGCAACAGGTAAAGTACGGCAGCGCTCTCGACCAGGAGATGATCGAAAGCACTGCTCAGTATCTACAGGCAAAGCAGGAATTGCTGACGACCGAGTTGTTGCTGACAAACTTGACCATGCAGCTTGACGACGTGGTAGGGCTTCCGCTTACAACTCGCCTCGAGCTTGAAGCGGTGCCCTCGGAGGAGATGGAAAGCTGCAAGCAGGAGGAATGCGTAAAGATCGCTCTGGAATCGCATCCCGAGGTGGTTGCCGCGCGCGAAGAGCTGCAGAAGGCTTCGGCTGGCGTGAAATTGAGCAAGGCCGACTACATCCCGGACGTTTCGGCCTTTGCTCGCTATAGCTACTCGGATCAGGTTCCGTTCCTGGCGCGGAACTTTGGCTCGTTCGGAGTTGAGTTCACGTATGAGATCTTTGATGCAGGACGGCGTCGCGCAAAGCTTGCCGAGAGCAATGCTCAGCTTGCCCAGGCCCGGGAAAACCTCGCTCGTGTGACGGACGATGTGGAGCTGCAGGTACAGATTGCGTACAACAAATTGCAGCGTACACGGGAACTGGTGAGCGTCTCGAAGGAGCTGCTGGATCTACGAACGGAAGCGAGCCGCGTGTCGGGGCAGCAACTCGAGAAAGGTGAAGCTCTGCAATCGCAGGCGGAGAATGCCGTAGCTCAGAAGTTTGATGCGCAGACCTCGTTGCTTCAGGCTCAGCTCGATTACGTTCAGGCCCACGATGAAATGTCGGAAGCGATGGGAATTACGCCGCAGTAGACCGGCCGGTTTCGAACGTTTTCAAATTACCTCGCAAATTCCCACCAGCGATTCCTGCCCAAATTGCCTCCTGTCAGCATCCGCGCAGTTGCCCGCATGCTGACACCCGCGAGTGAGCGCTAGGCCGCAAAGAAAGAATAAACCGCTTTGCTTCAACAACCTGGAGATTGCGTCGAGTGGTTCACGGAATGCATTTACTCGCCGCGGAGGCACTGCAATGGCATCCGGAAATTCCGTTTCAGCAGCTACTTCAGCGAAACCTACTCTCGCAGCGCAGGTGAAGAGCGAGGCTCAAACGCGAGGATTCATCATCGCGTGGGCGTTCACCGTTATCTTTTATTTCCTCGAATATGCGGTGAGGTCGAGCCCCTCCGTAATGATTTCAGAGCTGGAGGCCTCGTTTGCGACGACGGCACTAGGAATCAGTGCGATTCTCGCGGTGTATTACTACACCTATTCGTCCATGAGCTTGGTGGCGGGTGCTGCGCTTGATCACTTCGGCGCAAAACTGACAGTCCCTATTGGGATGTTGGTCTTGGGTATTGGATGCCTGCTGTTCAGCGTACCGGCAGTCGTGGCAGGCAACACCGGTCGGCTGCTGCAGGGGGCCGGTTCGGCGTTCGCGTTTACTGGAGCTGTGTACCTGGCGGCACACGGATTCTCTGCACGCTATCTCGCCACTGCAATTGGTGTAACGCAATGCGTTGGAATGCTCGGAGGCTCGGCTGGACAGTTTGTTGTCGGGCCGCTGATGGAGCGCGGACTGAGCGTTCACATCTTCTGGCTGGGGATTGGGGCGGTAATTCTGGCCGTTGCGGTTCTTCTGTATGTCGCGACTCCTCGGGAACAATTGGGCGCACACATTCAGCAAGGTGGTTTTGGGGCAATCCTGAAGCCCTACAAAATCGTTTTTTCAAATCCTCAGTCGTACCTTTGCGGAGCGGTTGCCGGGCTTCTCTTCGCACCCACGACGATTGGAGACATGATTTGGGGAGTCGCAGCATTTCAAAAGGATCTTCAACTCACCTTCCACAACGCGGTAGTCACTGCATCTATGGTCCCGCTCGGCTGGGTTGTGGGATGCCCCCTGGTGGGCTGGCTCTCTGACCGTATTGGACGACGAAAACCGGTGATCATGGGGAGTGCCGCAATCATGATCCTGGCGGCCGCTCAAATCGGTTTCAAGCCGCTCCCTCTTTCCGCGAAAGTAGGCATGTTCATCTTCGGGATCGCGTCGGGCGCGGCCATGATTCCCTACAGCGTCATCAAGGAAGTGAATCCCGACAACGTGAAGGGCAGCGCGACCGGCGGCATCAATTTCCTCGTATTCGCATTGACAGCTTTCCTGGGTCCGGTCTTCGCAAGCCATGTGGGAAGAGACTTTGGGACCGCGGCAGATTTGAACCAACATTTTCAGAAGGGCGCAATTTTCTGGATTGCGTGCTGTGCGGCAGCGATTGTAGTGAGTTTCTTTCTTCGCGAGACGGGACGCGCCGCACACCCTCAACCAGCAGCAAAGTAGGCACGAATTTCTCCGGTTTGTTGCGGTCCTTTCCGCACCGGATTAAGTCGGATTCAGCGCAGCAACAACGAGTTTTCACAGGAGGATTGAAACAATGGCACCACATAGGGTTGCGGATGAGTTGGTGAAAAGGCTTGCAGAGGCTGGGGTTGAGCGGATTTACGGTGTAGTGGGTGACAGCTTGAATCCGGTCACGGATGCTCTACGCCTGAACAACAAAGTGAAATGGATCCATGTGCGCCACGAGGAGACTGGCGCCTATGCAGCCGGTGCCGAGGGTCAACTGACCGGCAAGCTTGGGGCGTGCGGGGGTAGCTGCGGTCCCGGCAACCTTCATTTGATTAACGGCCTATTCGACGCTCATCGCAGCAATGCTCCGGTGCTTGCGATCGCCTCGCACATTCCCAGCAGCGAGGTCGGCACGGGCTATTTCCAGGAAACCCATCCCGAAATCCTTTTCAAGGAATGCAGCCACTATTGTGAGGCGATCTGGAACCCGAAACAGTTTGAGCGCGTGCTGCACATCGCCATGCAGAGCGCACTCGGAAAGGGCGGAGTAGGAGTGATCGTGCTCCCGGGCGATGTAGCCGGGGCGGAGCTGCCCGTCGATGGATCGCGTCGCTCGGTGGTCTCGCAGCGGCCGACGATTCGTCCCAGTGAAAAGGACTTGGCGGAATTGGCAGAAATGATTAATTCCGCGAAGAAGGTGGTTCTTTTCTGCGGATTCGGCTGCGCCGACGCGCACGACGAAGTGATGGCTCTCGCGGACAAGTTGAAATCCCCCGTCGGACATTCCTACCGCGGAAAGTCGTTCGTGCAATATGACAATCCGTTCGACGTGGGAATGAGCGGATTGCTTGGCTATGGAGCAGCCTACCGCGCCATGCACGAATGCGATCTCCTGTTGATGCTAGGCACGGATTTTCCCTATGACAAATTCCTGCCGACGAAGCCCAAGATCGTCCAAGTGGACATCCGCGTCGACCATCTCGGCCGGCGGAGCAAGCTGGACCTCGGATTGTGGGGCGACGTGGGCGAGACGCTGCGGGCACTTCTGCCGATGGTGTCCGCAAAATCAGATCGCTCGTTCCTAGACGCGATGCTCGCGCGACAGAAAGAAGCAGTTCGGGGATTGAATGTTTACGTAGACCACATTAGTAAACGGACACCCATGCACCCGGAACCCGTGGCGGCCGCTTTGAGTGAAGCTGCGGCTCCCGATGCGATCTTTACGGCCGACACCGGGATGTGCAACGTCTGGTCTTCTCGGTATGTCCGCCCAACCAAGGACCGCCGGATGATCGGCTCCTTCACACACGGCTCCATGGCAAACGCACTTCCCCAGTCCATTGGCGCTCAATTCGCCTATCCCGGAAGACAGGTGATCGCAATGTGCGGCGACGGCGGATTTGCCATGAGCATGGGAGATATATTGACGATCACGCAGTACGACCTTCCCATCAAGCTCCTTGTGTTCAACAACGGCGCACTTGGAATGGTGAAAGTCGAGATGGAGGTAGCGGGATTACCCGACTTTCAGACGGACCTGAAGAATCCTAACTTCGCAAAATTCGCCGAGGCCATTGGCATCATGGGAGTAAGAATAGAAAACCCTGCGGACATCTCATCGGGAATTAAGAAGGCGCTTCAGCATTCTGGTCCGGCGTTAATTGATGTAGTGACCGATCCCAATGCGCTTTCCATACCTTCCCATGTGGTGCCGGAAATGGCCGTAGGGTTCGGCCTAGCTTTGGGGAAACTCGTGCTGGGCGGCCACATTGACGAGGTGCTGGACACGATCGAGAACAACATTCGCCACATGGGCGGGGCGTTGGAGGCGATTTAGATCGATATTCGACAAATTTGAGTCCGTGTGGCAAAACAGCCTTCGAGGTGACTGCCACAGTGCCAATAGAAAAGGTGGGCTCTCGAGTTCGGTCGACAGCATGGCCGGTTGTAGTTCATTCCGCGCGGACAGCAGTCGCGGCCGTGGCATCGCTTTTGGCCGCGCGGTTGCTCCGGCTGCCACAGGCATACTGGGCGCCGATTACGACGCTCGTCATTACGCAGTCATCGCTGGGTGCGGCGCTCTCCGTTTCGGGGCAGCGTTTTGTAGGAACTGCACTGGGGGCGCTACTTGGCGCGCTTGTGACGATTTACTTCGGGCCGCATGCACTTATTTTTGGCGCTTGCGTGTTGGTGCTGGGGCTGCTTAGCGCTGCTGTCCGTTCGGATCGAAGCGCGTTTCGGTTCGGAGGAATCACGCTGGCAATTGTGCTCTTGGTGCCGCGCACGGAGCCCGGATGGGAGATCGCGTTTCATCGCTTCGCTGAGGTTTCCGTGGGAATTGCTGTCGCGTTGATTTTCGCGGTTGTATGGCCAGAAAAGGAATTAACTTCTGAGGCGAAGGTGAATTGACGCTTTGAAATGGTTCGTCCATCGAGTCGTGGGATCGCTTTCGGGAGAAGGAATACTGCAATGATTTCGTTGCGCGTTTTGTGTTTGTTGTTGATTGCGCCGGGAGTAATCTGGGCCCAGAGCGGTCCCGAGAAATTCGATTCCTCGGTGAATAACTCGGAAGTTGCAACGGAGCTGAAGACGCTTCGCGAGGCCTTGATGCAGACGCAGAAACAGGTGGCTGCTCAACAGCAGGAAATTGAAACTTTGAAAGCCCGAGCGAACGCCGGCTCGCTCTCGGCATCGAACCGGACGTCGCCAGTGGCGGGTGAGGCATTCGCGCACGATTCGGCGTCACGTTTGGTTCAGCCTGCTTCGGTATCCACGGCGGCTTATGTCCAGCAGCAGCCAGCTCAGCAAGATACGGAAAAGGCACAGTCGCCGGCCCAGGGTTTCAAGATCGGCGACGCAGTCCTGACTCCGGGAGGATTCGTCGATTTCGAGAATATCTTCCGCACCACCAACACGCAGAGCAACATCGCCACGTCTTTTGCCACGATACCCTACAGCAACACCCCGCAGGGAAATATCAGCGAATTTCGAACTACCGCGCAGTATTCGCGCCTCAACTTGATGGTCAAGGACAAATATCGCGGCGCCGAAATCATCGGATATGTCGAGGGCGATTTCAGCGGCAATGATGCTCCTGGCGTGTATCAGAGCGTGAACCCACACACCAACCGTCTGCGGCTGTATTTCGGGGACTCCAGGCGAGGCAAATGGGAGTTCCTTGGTGGGCAAACGTGGAGTTGGATGACCCCTAACCGCACCGGCATTGGGCCGATCCCTGCAGATCTCGCCATTACCTACAACGAGGATCAGAACATTGGTGTGGGTCTGCCTTACACGCGGGCCGCCGAGTTTCGCGTCGCCTATCACGCCAACGAACATTGGGCGATGGGAGTGGGCGTCGAGAACTCGAATCAGTTTATCGGCACTTTCGTCGCTCTGCCGGCGGCCTTTACTTCGATTGGGACGCAATTCGACAACGGCTCGCAAGTCGGCGCCGCGAATGCTTTCCCAGACATTCTTTCCAAGATCACCTTCGATCACGATTTGTCCGGCAGGCATTTCCACGCGGAAGCCGTTGGGCTCGTCACCGGCGCGCACGCAACCGTGAAGCCGGTTGGGGAGGATTCGTTCAAACAACACTCGGCGGTCGGTGGCGGCGGCGATTTCGCTGCGAACTATGAATTACTGCCAAGGCTTGTGCTGCTGGGCAACATTTTTTGGAGTGACGGCGGTGCTCACTATCTGGTAGCCACCGGGCCGCAGCTTGTGGTTCGCCCCAATTTGGCCGGGACTGATATCAGCTTATCCATGGTGCATGCAGGAGCGGCCTCAGCAGGTCTCGAATGGAGAGCGAGCGAGAAAGAAGCCTTTGCGGTTTACTATGGAGCGGATTACTTTGGACGAAATTTCTTCCCTGATACCACGAACACAGCGGAACCCGGGACGATTATCGGATATGGCGGACCCGGCTCGCCTAACACAAACAACCGGGCCATTCAGCAGGCTACTTTCGATTGGCTGAACACGTTCTGGAAGGATACAAGATACGGGGCGCTGCAGTCGTACGTTCAGTATTCCTATCTGACTCGCGCCCCGTGGTTCGTAGCTCCTGACGCTCCCAAGAACGCGCATCTCAGCATGGTATATTTCGGGCTCCGCTACGTTTTGCCGTCGACCTCGGGTACCCTGCTCCGTGTGCCGTACCCGAACTAGAGCGGCCGCTCCGCACAAATGAGATATAGCGAGCAAACTCGGAGGCTGGTGAGCAAGATCGCCGGCATCGGTGTATTGATTGCCGGCTTCTTGCTGGCCGCGAGACTTTGCTTTGGCGGGCCAGCGGATCCTTCCCAGATTCCCAGTATATTCAAACCGCAGTCCACCCCCGCAGATTCGATCTTTCGCTTGTCGATGTTGGTGTTGACCATTACCGGCGCGATTTTTGCGGTTGTCTTCAGCCTACTTGTGTATGCCATTTCAAAATACCGCAGGCGTGGCGATGACGACGGTCGCGAGCCGCCGCAGGTTTACGGCAGCAATCAGGTGGAACTTGCCTGGACGGTGATTCCTGTGCTGATCGTGCTTGTGCTATTCCTCATCACGGCGCGGGTGATCCATTCAATCCAGGATGCTCCGCAGCCTCCCGGAGCGATTGAAGTTGTCGCCATCGGCCATCAATTCTGGTGGGAATTCCGTTATCCTGCCCTGGGCGTGGTCACAGCTAATGAACTGCATGTACCCGTGAGCAACCCGTCGCATCCCACACCGACCTTCATGACTCTAAGTTCGGCGGATACGGACCACAGCTTCTGGGTGCCGCGTCTGGCGGGAAAGACTGACTTAATTCCAAACCGCATCAATCACATGTGGATCGAGCCGCATGAGACCGGGCTTTATGTTGGCCAATGCGCTCAGTACTGCGGCACGCAGCACGCCAAGATGCTCCTGCGCGTTTACGTTGATTCGCCAGGACAGTTTGATCGGTGGGTTCAGGAACAAAAAGGTCCGGCCCTGGTTAGTGGTTCCGTGGAGCAAGGGCGACAGGTCTTTGAAACCACGGCCTGTGTGAACTGTCACGCCATCTCGGGAACAGTGGCCGACGGGCGATTCGGTCCGGACCTCACCCATCTGATGAGCCGAGACACCATCGCTTCAGGCGCCGCCCCGAACACTCCTGAACAACTCAAACTGTGGATCCGGAATCCGGACGCGATCAAACCAGGCTCGTTGATGCCGGCAATGCAGCTGAGCGAAAAAGATCTGGATGCGCTCACCGCATACCTCGAGACGCTTCGATGAGAAGAGAGACGAGAAAAGAATAGCGATGGCCTCTGAAACAATTGCGATCACGGGAGCCGGCGGGATTACGCGCCCAATCAGCGAACGGCTTCACGATTGGGTCGTCACCGTCGATCACAAGAAGCTCGGGATTCTCTACATCATTTATGCCCTTTTCTTCTTCGTCGTTGCCGGAATTGAAGCCGCCGTCATCCGGATACAGCTTATCGTTCCGCACAATCATTTCGTTTCTCCCGAAGTTTTCAACCGCATGATGACCATGCACGGCACCACGATGATTTTTTTCATGGTCATGCCGGTCCTCTTTGGGTTCGGCACGTATTTGATTCCTTTGATGATTGGCGCCAGGGACATGGCCTTTCCCCGGCTCAACGCTTTCAGTTTTTGGATGACTGCGTTCGGAGGGCTGCTTCTCTATTTCAGTTTCGTCGGCGGCAATGGGCTTTACGGAGCGGGAAATGCACCCGATGTTGGATGGTGGGCTTATGCGCCGCTTACTTCGCGCGCATTCTCAGTCGGGCACAGTACCGATTTCTGGACGCTGGCCTTGCTCGTGTCAGGTGTCGGGAGTATCGGCACTGCTGTGAATTTCATAACCACGATTTTGTGCATGCGCTGCCCGGGAATGACTCTTGGAAAAATGCCGCTTCTAGCGTGGCTAAACCTTGTAATGGGCGGGATGGTCATCCTGGCGGTATCGCCGCTCACCGCAGCCCAAGCCATGCTTTGCATCGATCGTTATCTCGGCGGGCACTTCTTTGACACGCAGGCGGGAGGGTCGGCGGTTCTTTGGATGCACTTTTTCTGGATTTTCGGCCACCCGGAAGTGTACGTTCTGGTTATTCCCGCGTTCGCTTTCCTGTCCGAAATTGTCCCGGTGTTCTCCCGCAAACCGATATTCGGATATCCAGTGATGGTCGCCGCGACAGTCTGTATCGGCTTCGTGAGCCTGAGCGTGTGGGCTCACCACATGTTCACAGTCGGGATGAATTCCTATGCCAACAGCTTCTTCACCATCACCACAATGGCTGTGGGGGTTCCCACCGGGATTAAGATCTTCAACTGGCTGGGGACTATGTGGGGCGGGAAGATTCAGTTCCGGGCTCCGATGCTTTTCTGCATTGGCTTCCTGTTCCAATTCCTGATCGCCGGCCTCACCGGAATCATGCTGGGCGCTTCTCCGTTCAACTGGCAGCTCAGCGGCTCTTACTTTGTGGTCGCGCATTTTCACTACGTCATAGTTGGAGGAATTGTTTTTGCGCTTTTCGCAGCCTTTTACTATTGGTACCCGAAGATGACCGGCCGGATGTACAACGAGGTTCTTGCGAAATGTCACTTCTGGCTATTTTTGATCGGCTTCCACATGACTTTTGATTTTATGCACATCCCGGGAATTTTGGGGATGCCTCGCCGGATCTACACGTACGAACCGGGACGTGGATGGGAAATCTGGAACCTGATTGTCACCATCGGCGCGTTCGTTCAAGCTGCCGGGGTGCTTGTATTCATCGTGAATCTGCTCTGGTCACTTTTGAAGGGCGAGCCGGCCGGAAACGATCCGTGGGATGCTTGGACGCTGGAATGGTCTACAACTTCGCCTCCACCGGAATACGACTTCGCGACGATTCCCGTAGTTCGTAGCCGGCGTCCGCTCTGGGACCTGAAACATCCAGAAGATCCAGATTGGAAGTACGAGTAGAGGAGAACTGGCGTGAGCAGCGTAGCGGTTGCATCAACAAGGACTGAACACGAGCGGGTTCTTCCCTCGCGCGGGCGAGTGGGAATGTTTTCACTGATTGCCGCTGAATCCGCGATCTTCACGATCTTCGTCGTAGCGTACATTTTTTATATCGGCAAGAGCTTGTCCGGGCCGATGCCGAAAGATGTGCTCGAAACTCCTATCTTCAATACCATTTGCCTGCTTTCGAGTAGCCTGACGATTCATTTGGCTGTGAGAGCGCTGCGTAGTGCAAGAGTGAACGCATTTGGATTGTGGTGGTTCGTCACGATGGTCCTAGGCACTATTTTTCTGGTCGGAACGGGTCGCGAATGGTGGCACCTGATTTTTGGCAAGGGGCTGACCATCAGCACGAATCTTTTTGGTACGACGTATTACTCGCTCGTCGGCCTTCACGCTTTTCACGTCACCGTGGGATTGATTGGGATTGTGCTTGCCATGATTTTTACACTCTTGGGCAAAGTGGAACCGGTGCACTGCGAGCGAGTCGACGTCTTTTCGATGTATTGGCATTTTGTTGATGCGGTCTGGGTCGTCGTTTTCACGGTCGTTTACGTTATCGGTCGCTGAAGGAAGCAAAGTCACATGGATTCTTCTAATTCACGAGCGGAAGTTACTGCCGCGCCAGGCACGATCACACTGCCCGCGCCGACAGCTTGGCCCATCATTCTTGCGTTCGGCATTACGCTACTGTTCGCTGGCCTGGTCACGAACGCTTCACTCAGCATTCTCGGTGGGATCCTGGCGGTCACCGGGTGCGTTGGCTGGTTTCGTGATGTCCTCCCTCAGGAGAAAGAGGAAACGATTCAAGTCACCGCGGAAATACCCTTCGTCGTTACTACTTCCCGGCGCGTAGTCGAACGGCTTGCGGTGGCGCCAGAGCTCTCCCGCGCGCTGCTGCCACTGGAAACCTATCCGATTTCGGCAGGAATCAAAGGTGGCCTCGCTGGAAGTGTGGCCATGGCTGTGCTCGCGTGCCTCTACGGATTGCTTAAACAAGGAAGCATCTGGTATCCGATCAATCTGCTGGCTGCGACCGCCTATTCTGAATTCCTCCGGTTTGGAACGGCGTCGCTCGATACTTTCCACTTGGGTAGCTTTTCTATTGCGGTCGTCATCCATCTGGTCACGTCTCTGTCGGTAGGGCTGCTGTACGGAGCTATGCTGCCGATGTTTCCACGCCGTCCAATTCTTCTGGGAGGGATCATCGCGCCCATTCTTTGGACGGGATTGCTCTACAGCATTCTTGAGCTCCTAAATCCATTACTGAACAGCCGTATCGACTGGCTATGGTTCATCGCTTCGCAGTTTGCTTTCGGCATCGTCGCCGGATTGGTAGTCATGCGACAAGAGCGCGTACCAACGGAACAGTTCGTGCCGTTCTCAGTGCGTGCGGGCATTGAGGCTCCGGGAATGACCAAGGAAAAGCCGGGACCCGGTGAATTAAAATGAGGTTCCGACACCTTTTTCTCGGGATGGCAAGCCTCTGTGTTTTTGCTTTGTCCGGGTGTAGTGGCGTACCTAGGGGGGCGTCCACTATCGAAGTTCCGATCGTTCCGAACGACGTTTCAGATTTCAAGATTCTTTACGCGCAAAACTGCTCGGGCTGCCATGGCCCGGATGGTAAAGGCGGAGCCGCTATTTCTCTCGCCGATCCGGTGTATCTCGCGATTGCAGACGACGCGGTGATTCGGCACGCGGCGGCGAATGGGATCGCAGGGACCGCAATGCCCGCCTTCGCACAAAGCGCCGGCGGCATGCTTACCAGCAAGCAGATCGATTTGATTGTAAGCGGTATTCGCGAACGCTGGTCGAAGCCGGATGTTTTACAAGGTGCGAACCCGCCTTCATATTCTTCGCCCGAACCCGGCAATCCTTCGCACGGATCGGAGGTTTACGCCAACTACTGTTCTTCGTGCCATGGCGCTGGCGGCCGAGGCGGACAAAAGGCCAGCTCGATCGTGGATGGCTCATTTCTTGCCCTGCTGAACGATCAGGAGCTGCGAACGATCGTGATCGTAGGTCGTCCTGAACTCGGGGCTCCCGACTGGCGAAATAACGTGCCGGGGAAACCGATGTCAACGCAGGATGTCTCCGATGTCGTGGCCTGGCTTGCCTCCCAGCGGCCGAAATTCCCCGGTCAACCCTATCCAAGTGTCGCAAAGACGGCAGGAGAAGCTCGATGACGCTCCCAGGCGGACTTACCAGACGCGACGTGCTGATGAAGATCGGAATCCTGCTCAATGGAATTGTTGCCGCTGTTCTTGCCGTTCCGATTGTGCGCTACCTTCTCTCTCCCGTTGCCCGCGGACGCAAGGGGGGCTACGAGTCGTGGGTTCCGCTTGGCAACCTCGAACAATTCCCTTCCGGCCAGACTCGCCTCGCCACTTATCGCAATCCCGTGGTGAATCCCACCGATGGAGATACCGCGGACATCGCGTGCTGGGTTCGCAATGTGGACGGCCAAAACTTCCAGGTCTTCGCCATCAACTGCGCGCACCTCGGATGTCCCGTTCGCTGGTTTCCGCAATCGAGTCTGTTTATGTGCCCATGTCATGGCGGCGCTTACTATCAAGACGGTTCGCGCGCCTCCGGCCCTCCAGAACGCGGATTGTTCGAATATCACTATAGGATCGAAAACGGGCGGTTGTTCATCAATGCGGGCGAAATGCCCACACCAGGCAGCCCCACTGCTTCAAATATCGTCACCGAGATACGACCGTGCGTCTGATCGACTCCATTGGCGAATGGCTGGACGCGCGTCTTCAGGTTGGTACGTCTATCCGCGAGACGATGGAGCATCGGATACCTCGCGAAACCTCCAGCTGGTTTTACGTATTCGGCAGCGCAGCCTTCGTCGTGTTCATACTTCAAATCGTTACCGGCATCATGCTGGCTCTTATCTATGTGCCTTCTGCCGGTGAAGCTTGGAACAGCCTTCAGGCCCTCAATCATAACGTTGCGCTCGGTTGGTACATTCGAGCTCTTCACGGTTGGGGCTCGAACTTCATGGTGGCCATCGTTCTGATCCACATGGTTCAGGTCTTTTTATTTGGCGCCTACAAATACCCGCGCGAACTCACTTGGGTGGTGGGCGTCCTCCTCTTGCTCGTCACTCTCGGTATGGCTTTCACCGGGCAAGTGTTGAGGTTTGATCAGGACGCATATTGGGGTCTCGGAATCGGCGCGTCGATCGCAAGCCGCGTTCCCGGGATCGGGCCGTGGGCCGTCAACTTGATGCTCGGCGGCCCGATTATCGCTGGTGCGACACTCTCACGATTCTTCGCGCTTCACGTCTTCGTCATCCCCGGACTCCTCATCGCTTTTGTGTCCATTCATCTTCTGATGGTTTTGAAACTCGGCATCAACGAGTGGCCGATGCCCGGTCGCGTGGTTCGAAAGGCTACCTATATCAAGGAGTACCACGCGCTCACAAAAGTCGACGGGATTCCGTTTGTTCCCGACGCAATCTGGAAGGATATGTTTTTCGCCGCCCTCATTTTGCTTTCGGTCGCTGTCTGCGCTGCGTGGTTTGGCCCTTACGGCCCGTCGGGTCCCCCTGATCCAACGATTATTCAAACCTCGCCGCGCCCGGACTTCTTTTTCCTTTGGCTTTATGCAGTACTCTCGTTCTTGCCGCCCTCCATGGAAACTCCTGCCCTGCTCATCGGTCCCGTGGTTGGGATTCTCGCGTTGGTTCTTCTGCCATTTCTTTTCGGCGAAGGCGAGAAAAGCTGGCGGCGCAGACCTGTCGCGGTGCTCACGATTCTGTTGGCGGCGGTTGCATTGGGAACATTCACGCATTTGGCGGAACATACGCCGTGGAGTCCCATCATGGACGCCTGGAGCGGCGACCCGATCCCGCCCGAATTTCTCCACAGTCGCTCGGCTCTCGAGCGGCAAGGCGCTCTTGTGTTTCAGGTGAAGCAGTGCCACAACTGCCATTCGCTGGGCGACCAAGGCGGAAAGCGTGGTCCGGCTCTAGACGCCGTGGCCGTGCGACTGACGCAAGATCAGCTCATCCGGCAGGTGATCCAAGGGGGCGGCAACATGCCTGCGTATGGAAAAAACCTGAGCCCGGCGGAGACCACGGCGCTGGTGGCATTCCTCGAGACGTTGCATCCCGCTGGGCAGCAACCTGCACGGAACGCCTCGCGTGCCCTCGCAATCGAACCGGGTACGCCTGCACCGTCTTCGAGCCATCAATGAAATTGCTATGACCTCTGACGCCCAAGCCGTTTTGCAAGCGTGGTCTCCTCCACTCGGTGTCAACTTGGCTCTGTGCCTCACCGCCATAGTTTACGTGAGAGGTTGGCTTCGCTTGAACGCTGTTTTTCCGAGGCAATTTTCGTTCCGGGAGCTTGCAAAATTTCTGACTGGAATCATTTCGATTGGGATCGCAATCGGATCTCCTTTGGATGTGTTTGACGATGTATCCCTCACCGTTCACATGGTGCAGCACCTCTTGCTCATGGCCATCGCTCCTCTCTTTATCCTGCTTGGGGCCCCAGCATTGCCGTTTCTTCAAGGGCTTCCGCAGCCGATCGCTCGAAGGCTTATAGGGCCATTTCTCCGATGGGTTCCGGTTAGAAGGTTCGGCCATCTGATCACAAATCCTGCGATTTGTTGGCTCGCGGCAACGCTTGCGTTGATCGCATGGCACGTCCCCACGGTGTTTGAGGCGGCGTTGCGTTGGGGCTGGCTGCACGATCTGGAGCATGCATGCTTTTTAGGCACCGGATTCTTGTTTTGGTGGCCCGTAGTCCAGCCGTGGCCGAGCACCGCACGCTGGCCTCGGTGGTCCGTGCCTTTATATCTTTTCGCCGCAACATTGCCCTGTGACGCGCTCTCTGGTTTCCTCGCCTTCTGCGATCGCGTTGTGTACCTCTCGTATAACTCCGCTCCGCACCTTCTCAATATTCCGCCGCTCGAAGATCAGCAGCTCGCAGCATCCCTAATGTGGATTTGCGTGACAATCATCCTCTTAGTACCAGCAGTCGTCGTCACAATGCAAATACTCTCGCCCCAAGGTTCGCGTTTGGCGGGGACAAAGTGGTCCGCGGCAGGCGGAATCAAAAGTCCGTGAAGCCTAGCCCGCGCGCAGGCGTCAGAATCCGATTCTGATTCTCTGCGACGAGCCCAGCACAGGGCTTGAGCCGCAGGTCACAGAGCAAGGCGATTTACGCCACGAGCTCGGGTTCTCGCAAGAGACGCTCATCGTCAGTTGTTGATCACTGTAAATCGCCCCCGACTTCCTGGACGACCTGTAAATTCCGAAAGCGTCAGCGCAGTTGGGTCCAACTCGGGTCCAAAAGTCTGGCTACGTGAGCCTAAAAACGCAGGTTCGGAGCAGCGAGGGCAGCAGATTCAACGGGACTTTGGCGGAAGCGTGTGGGAGTCGAACCCACCATCCTGGCCGCGAAGGACAGGATCAATGGCTTTGAAGGCCACGAGAATCACCGGATCCCTTTCGCCTCCGCGGACGATTATAGGGACGGTGCTCCGCACGTTCAACTTTTTGCGGGAATAGCCGGCGCTTTCTTGCGGGCAAGTTCCAGAAGTTTGGGATGGGTGCAGACTTCGAAGTATGTGCGGTTGCCTTGCGCCCCAATCTTGCCGCCAGGCAGCAGTTGCCGCACGAAGCCTTTGCGAATGATGATAGGTTCGAACGTGTCGCCGATTGGAACTTCACCAAAATAAAGTTGTACGCGCTCTTTGCCCCAGGGCATCGGGAAATTGCCGCCCATCGGGGCGAGCGCGATTTCAGCAGCCACTTTCTGAAATCCTTCCTCGTTCAGCTCGATTCCATTTGAATTGTAACGGACGACAAGCTCGTCACCTTCGTCCTCGACGGCGTCTTCCATGAGCGTTTGGAGCAGGAATACGTTGAATGGCGATGGGTTTTCTTTGAACAACCGCTTTGCCATCTTCGAGCAGCTCGAAAGCCGGTCCGACAAATTGAGCGCCCGCGAAATCATCACTCGCGAATCAGCATCCATCCAGAGCGACGGCGCCGAATCCTGAAACGCCACGCCAAGCCCCAGTTCAAGCGCTGGCAGATTCGTCGTTTTCGCGCGCTGGTTATACGCCTGAGTCACCGCCAAAATTTCGCGCGCCAGCACGCAGGCACGCGCCACTGCTCGCTGAGTGGCTCGCTTGGCTTCCGTTTCGTAGATCGCGAGGATAATTGCATCGCCCTCGATGAAGACTTTAGCCGCGCCATAGCGCTCGAGCATCCTCTTCACAGGCTCGTGCAGGTTCATGCTGAAGTGCGACGCTGGATTCATACCCCGTGCGAGGAGATCCTTGGTGATTCCGGTGGAGCCGCGGACATCGGCCTTGATGATCACGTGGGAGCTGACCGGATCGTCGTCCGGCCGTACTTCATCCGGGTGCAGAAATTCGTAGAGGCTCTTATTCACCCGTGAAAGCTCACGCGCCCGCTCGGAGCGGACCAGATTGATACGCTCCATCCACGAAGCCACCTGCTGGTAATTGCGGCGGTCGCGCCGAAGGCGCATCAGGTCCTCAGCAAATTGGGTAGATGTCGCGAGCGTTTCCTCATGGGTACGCCGGCGAATAGCTCGCGAGGCTTCATCTAGGCGCTTCATCGAGATCTTGCGCGCTGGAAACTGCTCAAGAATCGTCTCGATCCTCTTTTGCTCTTCCCGATGCACGATCGCTTTTTTCAGTTGTTGCAGGTGAATGGGCGGGCAGTACTCGGCATAGATCTTTCGCAGCTCATACCCTGCGAGCACGTGGAACAGAAGATCGCGCTCTTCGAGCCGATGCGTCCACTCCTCGCGAAGCTGCGCCCGCACTTCTGGCGGAGCTTCTCCAGTGGAATCGTCAGCCGCCGACCGATGCGCGCCGAACAGCCTCCGGGAGTTCTCGGGTTGGTTCAAGTAGTCTCCGAGGCGATTCCTGTACTCCTCGGTGAGGAAATCCAGCCGCTGCTTGGCCGCGTCAATCGGCGGAGCGAGTTCTTCGAGGTTCTGCTCGACTGAAGAGGACTTCTTCCGAAGCGTTTCAAGCTCGGCCTGTGTTTCAGCCGATGAGCCGGTTTTCTTCTTGAAAAGCCACGGAAACACGTCGTCACCGGCGCCTGCGCGCGACGAAAGTTCGCGCTGCTCTTCCTCGATTCGTTCGAGCTCAGACCGCAGCTGCCGGGCCTGCTCCATCAGTCGCTCGTAGGTCTTTCGTGATTTGCTCAGTTCTTCCGAATCGTCGTCGGCGAGAACAAAATCTCGCACAAAATCGAGCAACAAGTGATCGAACACGTCAAAGCGGTCCGGGTCATTGACGAAGTTCCCAAGCAGGACATAATGCTGCAGAAAAAGATGATCGTCATTTCCGTTTTCTACGAAAAGAAACCGATTCTGCAGCAAATCATAGGTCTCGCGGAAGTCATCGCCGAACAGCGCGCGCCGGGATTTGGAAATGATTCCCTCTTCCACCTCACGCCACACTCGTTGCAGCGTCTCGCCCACCTGGCGGTAGACATTCTTCTTATCCGCCTGAATTTCGGCAATTTTCGAGCGCATCACGTGCGCGGGCTCGCTGTGCTCGAAAAGCTCGCCACGCCCACGAATCCATTCCTTGCACTCCACCACGATGCTCGAGAACTGGCTCGAAAGCTCAGCCGTCAAGTGCTTCAGGATTGCCAGTTGGTGCAGAACATCCGTTTCGATCGATCGCTGATATTTCGCGCGCGTCAATGATTCCTGGAGAATATCGGTGAGAAGTTTTCGAAAGGCCGCGTGTTCAGGAGGACCACCGCGCTTCTTGTCCTTACCATAGACGAGGCTTATGTTGACGGTCTGGCGCACCAGATCGAGCAGGTATTTTCGGGTAAAATCAACAAATCGAGGGCTCAGGAAAACGTCATAATGGATGTTGTCAATACCTAGCGTGAGATTTGAAAGCCGGATTTCAGCGGAGTACGGCTCGAGCTTCATCCGCGCCGGATGTGTGGGTGAAGGCAGAGTATGAGTGTCGGGCATTTCTGACACCTGATTCGGATAAACTCTGACTCTAGGGATCAGCGGGGTAACGTGCAATGGGACTAGGCGTAAGGGTTAATGCAGGGTCGGACCGCGAGACTGATGACAAGCCACGTGAGGGCATCGAGTGGCCGTCGGTCGATGTTCATGGCTTGCCGCAGAGCTACGTGAAGTCCAATTCCGGGGCTTTCTCTGTAGACTCGATCGCTCAGCCGGCGCCCAACGAAGCGCTATCGAGCCGTTCTATGCCCGCCGATCTCGGACCGTGCCTCTACCTCGGACCAATCGGGCAGCGCTGCGATCGTCGTGCGACGCGGGAGGGATTCTGCTCCCCCCATCAGCCGGATTCACCCACGATCTCCATCCCCTTCTTCACGCCGAAGAAGCTTGCTGCATTTCTGATCGCACTAGCTATGCTATGGCCGGAGTTGACGAGGTTCCTGAGTGCGCTTGCCCGTCTACTGCGCTAGCCGCATGCCACTTTTAATTGAATCGCCGCGGAAGATAGAAGTCTGTCTTCAATTTTGAAATTCAGGGTAAAATCCGCCCATGTCGAAACTACTCGAAGGCAAGACTGCGATTGTTCTCGGTGTATGGAATAAGTGGAGCATCGCGTACGCGATCGCGCAAGCATTCGTCCGCGAAGGCGCAACTCTGCTCCTCACATATCAGAACGATCGCGCAAAGCCGACCGTCGAGGAACTAGGCAAAGAACTCGGCGCCAAAGGGTTCTTCCCGTGCGACGTCCAGCAGCAATCGGATATTGATAACCTTGCGGCGGCAGTAAAAGCACAGGGTCACAGGCTTGACGCTGTCGTTCACTGCCTCGCCTTCGCGAACCACGAAGACCTTGGCAATCCGTTCGTCAACACCTCGCGGGCTGGATTCCAGCTTGCGCTCGAGGTGAGCGCGTTTTCGCTCGTGGCCGTCTCGAAAGCGCTGCTGCCGCTAATGTCCGACGGTGGCGCGATCATGACGCTCACCTATCTAGGCTCGACGCGTGTTGTAACGAATTACAACATCATGGGTGTGGCCAAGGCTGCGCTGGAAGCATCGGTGAAATATCTCGCTAGCGAACTTGGCAAGAACAAGATTCGGGTGAATGCGATTTCTGCGGGGCCTATCAAGACGATTTCCGCGCGGGGCATCAAGGATTTTTCGAAGGTGCTGGAGTTTGTCGCGCAACATGCTCCGCTGCGCCGTAATACCGACATCGCTGAAGTGGCGGATACCGCCGTATTTCTTGCGAGCGATCTAGGCCGCGGAGTGACGGGCAACACGATTTACGTGGACGCCGGCTTCCAGATCATGGCTCTCGATCCGCCGTCATAGCCGGCTCGTGGCGCCGGCGAGAATTCCAGCATCGTCTCGAATTTTAATCCTTCGCGTATCCTCCGCGACATGCTCGAGATCGATTCGTATCACCGGCCAATCCGTGCGCAATGAAAGCCTCTCCGGCCACTCGACAAGCACCACCCCGGGCTCGGACAGTACATCCTCCAAGCCAAGCGTCTCCAGATCGTGAGAATCGCCGATGCGATAAAGGTCCACATGATAGACGCGCGGGCCATTTCCATATTTGTGTACGAGCGTGAAGGTTGGGCTCGTCACCTCATCTTCGCGAGCCGCTCCCGCGCCGCTGACAATTCCTTTCGTCAGCGTCGTCTTGCCGGCTCCGAGCTCACCCGACAATAGGACGAGGACAGGCGGCCTGAGTTGCGACCCAAGATCGCGTCCGAATTGTATGGTCTCTTCGGAAGAGTGCGTAACGAACTCGCGGCTAGCCACGGCCGCACTCAGCGAAAAACTTCTGGTAGGCGCGGGGAATGGCGCGGATCAAATCCGTAGCCATCAGCGGAGCTTCGCCCGAATCCGCATAGGCGATGTCGCCCGCGAGGCCGTGAAGATACACACCGAAGCAAAGCGGCGCGGCACCCGGCCCGTATTGCGCGATGAGGCCTGACAGCATGCCAGTCAGCACGTCCCCGGTGCCACCGGTGGCCATGCCGGCGTTGCCGGTAGAATTAATCCATGCCCTGCCGTCGGGCGCGGCCACCACGGTTTGATATCCCTTCAGAATCACGAACGCATTCCAGTCCGCCGCAGCTTTTCGAGCCACTTCAAGCCGCCGCGACTGGATTTGCTTTGTGTCGATCCCAACCAGCCGCGCCATTTCTCCCGGATGCGGCGTCACCGCCAGCATCTTGCGCGCAGCTTTTAACTCTGCCGCACGCCCCGCGAAAGCATTTAGCCCATCTGCGTCGAGCACGATCGGAACGTCCAGATACTTTCCGACAACGGCGCGGACAAATTGCACGGTTTCGGTCTGCGCCGTGAGTCCGGGGCCGATTCCGATGACGCTCTTCCCCTTGACGATTCCGTTGAACCGCTCGTACTCGAGTGCCCGCAGCGAAATACTGCCTGTTTCGGTGGCTGGCAGCGGCTCGGTCATTATCTCGGGATTCGGCATCGCCACGAGAGGCAACACTGGCTCCGGAACCGCTGCGGTGACAAGGCCTGCTCCTGCGCGGAGGGCCGCCCATGACGCCATTACGGCCGCGCCACTTTTTCCTACCGAGCCTGCGACGATCAGCGCGTGCCCGTAGTTGCCCTTGTTCCCATTAGGCTTGCGAGGGAATGCAAATTCAGAAAACTCGCGCGGCTCGAGCCAACGCACAGTTCCCTTCCCGACTTCTTCGACCAATTCAGAGGGCGAGCCAATCTCGCGAACGATCAATTGACCGACATACGCGGCGGCGTTCCCGGAGAACATTCCAACCTTAGGCGCCGTGAATGTGACTGTGTAATCGGCGGTGACGATGTTGCGGCTCGAATCTCGCGTTCCGGCATTGCTTTCCGATCCAGCGTCCGTGTCGGCAGGCAACCCTGAGGGAATATCCACCGCAATTACAACTTTTCCGCGCTCGCGCCCGTTCACCTCGTGAATTACTTCGCTCAGCAAACCTTCGACCGGGCCTTTGACGCCAGTGCCAAGCAAAGCGTCCACGATAAGGTCCGCCGAGTTAACCGATGGCTTCATCGTCTGCCAGTCGGACGAAGTCCGCACGACGCGGACTTCCCCTCCCAACTTTTGCCAACGATCGCGATTTAGGGCAGCATCGCCGCGCATTTCATCCTGCGCCGCAACCAGAATCACGACGGGTGCGGCGCCAGCGTCAGCCAGGTGCCTTGCGGTTACAAACCCGTCTCCCCCATTGTTTCCCTTGCCGCACAGCACCACGATCCGCCGCGACTCGAGCCTGCGAAATCGCGTGGCCATGAGGTCGGCAACACTCTTCCCCGCATTCTCCATGAGCGACGAGCTGGGAATGCCATATCGCTCGGTCGTGAGGCGATCAACTTCGCGCATCTCCGCAGCGGTTAGAATTTTCATGGCATGAGTCTCATGGTTGTATCTTCCGAGTATATCGTGACACGAATGCACCTTGGCATTCGACCTTGGATAGCTCCTCAGACTTCAAGCAACGTCTCTGCAGCAAAAAAAAGGGCAGCGAGCATTTGCTCGCTGCCCCAAAAGCTATCCTCCGTTCAGCCGACTATGGATGAACGATCGGACGCGTGTTCCCGCTGCCGCTTGAAGCCGGAACACAAACAGGACCGGCGTCGGTTGTAAACGTGTCATTGTCCGAGAACCAGTCGTGGATCCCAGTCGAATTAGACGAGTAGAACCACGAGAAGAACGCCAACTCCTGCAAGTGGTAGGTGAAACCATTGCGGCCGCCAATCGGAGAGAAATTCGTCCCGCTTAGCGGGTCGCCGACCTCCAGATTGTTTTGGCAGAATCCCGGAGGCACTTGCCCCACACCACCCCAGGCTGGCGTTGGATTGTTGCCGAAGGGATCGTTCACGAATTCCCCTATCTCATGCGACAGAGTATTTGCGTCTCCCTGCGTCGGGCCAAAAACACCCGTGGTATCGAAGTCGGAAGGCGAATAGGCCTGGATCGGATTCGTCCCCGTGTTTCCGTGGTAGCCCAAGACGCAGCAAGTGTTGAAGATGTCTGTAATTGGATTGAAGGCCAGCACGGTGTTGTAGAGCATGAAAATCGGGAAGTTACCCGCATTCACCTGGGGCTGCAAAGCCGGCAGAACGTTGTTGTCAAGGAAAGCATCAAAGAAATCGATGTCAACGATTCCAAAAGGCCCGCAAGCGCCAAATTCCGGCGGAAGAGTAGTGCCAGAAGCGGCTGGCACTGTGATGACGATTGGCTGCAACGTCGTCACAGGGTTTAGAAGCACCTGATAATTGTCAGGGTTCTTCAGCAGGTTATAGAATTCGGCGCGCTGGAATGCGTCGATATATTGCGTGTGACCCATATCGACTCCGCCGACAGAAATATCGTAGCTCTGGAAGATGGGCGATTGTTGAAACAGCTTTAGGGGATTGTTATTCGGAGCGGCCAAACAGCTGTTGTCGTTTTTCGTTGGGTCAAACATGGTCACGCCCGGGGCTGACACAATCATATTGTTTGCGTCGAGGCCCGTACCCACACTCTGGGTGACAACGATCACAGGAACGATGAACGTACTGACGCTGGTTGACTTGTTTCCGCCCTTTGAAGTCGGGTCCGCACCAACGATCACCCCGGTATACTGCTGCCCGTCCCGATCAGACTGGATGGTGTAGGTGAAGAGCGGCAATCCTGACTTCTTGCTGGCACCCATCGCTGCGACTTCATTTTTCACAGCCTCTGCCGTTTCTGCCTTCACAGCCTTGGTTGCGTGCATGATGTGTAGTTTGGGGACTGCCTTTTTCTGTTCCTGCCCAAACGCTGCGGATGCAGCAGCGCTCAGGGCAGCCAACGTACAAACTGCTACCACAACGAGTTTGCGATCCACTTTGATCCTCCTCACGAGTTCGTCAGATAGGCTGTCAGTTACACACACGCGTTAGTCAACGGGCGTGATCCGTCTCAGGCAGATCTTGGCTTGCAGTTCAGATCGGATAACAAGCATCGGATTGGTGGGCTATCCGAGCTTGCGTGACGCTGGGCGCATATTCCTGCGAGGTCAATGCGATGTCAATAAAAAATATTGAAATCACAAAAACACTTTACGCTCTTGGCGTACCCTCAGTTCTATAACCGTTCTAAAGGTGCCGAAAACCCATTTTATTGCCCGCTCGTTCCATTAACGGACATGAATCCTGATTTCGAACTCGCCCCCGACGAGATATTAAGAGTTCTTATGGCAGCCATAAGTCCGCCCGATCCGCGGGCGGACCTTCGGGAGACGGCGGTTGTAGCGGCAATACCAGCGGTGGGGATGGTAACGCAGGCGGTCGGGGAAGCCCTCGCCAAATCTAATTCCCGGGCTGCCAGCGTGTGACAGCACTCAGTCCATTCGCACTACCACCACGGTCATGTCATCCGCCTGTTCGGCTGAACCGGCCCATTGTTCGGCGGCGGCAATCAGATTTTCTGCGGCACGCGGTGGAGGAACATTCACCTGTCGCATTACCTCTTCCTTCAGCCGCTCCATGCCAAACTCCTCGCCGTATACGTTTTCAGGTTCGGTGAGGCCATCGCTGAATGCGACGAGTACGCTACCCGGCTCGACCTTCATGAAGCCCTGCGTATACGAAAACTCCTCGAAAAGCCCCACCACCGTGCCTCCCTCGTCCAATTGCTGAACCTTTCCTGCGTGCACAAAAAATGGAGCGAGATGGCCCGCATTGGTGTAGGTCAGAGTTTTCGAGTCCGAATCGTACACGGCATAAAAGAAAGTGGCGTAACGATCGTCGGAAGTATTTTTGAAAAGTTGATGGTTCAAGCGCTCCACAAGCGCGGCCGTGCCGCCGTGGCCGTCCAGCATTGCGTTGCTTCGCAACGAAGCCTGAAGGCTCGCCATTAACAGCGCAGCAGAGATTCCCTTGCCGCTGATGTCTGCAAGCGCGATGCCCAGGCGCGAAGGCCCGAGCGGTATGAAGTCATAGTAATCGCCGCTCACCGATCGGGCCGGCCTGCAAATCGCGGCGAGTTGAAGGCCCGGTAATTGCGGGAGCGTATGTGGAAAGAGTTGCTGCTGCACTTCGCGCGCAATGGACAGTTCGTTTTCCAGGCGCTGGCGTTGCTGCTGTTCCTGAATCAACTCAGAGACCGATGCAGTCATCTCATTGAACGATTCGCCCAACGCGCCAAGTTGATCGTGCTGATGAACGCGGACGCGATGGCTGAAGTCGCCGCGCCGGACCCGTAGCGTTGCATCATACAAATCCCCAACTGCTCGCGTGATCGTGCGCGTGAGTACGATGCCAGTAACAAGCGCCCCCATTTCGAGCGCGAGAAAAATAATCCCGGCCAGCAGCAGAAGATTCACCAGCAGCGGACCGACCGCTCCCACAGACGTTAACAACCGTCGATTGAGGGCCGAGGGACGCAGCGCGAAGGACGCCAGCACGGGCGCCGGTGATGGGTCTGATCCCGGATCGTGATGCAGCGCCTCCAGGGTCGAGGCCCCATTTACCCTCACGTCGAGCCAATTGGCGGGCGGCGGCAGAGTCCGCCTGTGACTCAGGACTTGCTGGCCTGGGATGTACAGACGGTTCTGAATCTCGAGTGAGATTCCCGTACGCGGCTTTTGGGCGGCCGGTTGCAGGAGCATCATCTGAATAGGCCCGAGTTCAGAACTGAGACCATCAAGGAATTCCGGTGTGACCGGAGCCCCCACAAGAACGAAGAGTGGTCCTGCATGAGTCGAACGCTTCTGAGCGGAGGCAATCCAGATCTGGTGCTCGAATTCAATAATTCCGGAATACTCACTGCCATTTCCAGCGCCGACGAGATGTTGTCCGCGATTCAGAAGCACACGAGTCTCAGGCCATTCTCGATGGGCGGCGGCGACCAAAACCGCTACTTCGGGCCGGGCAAGAATTGCATCGTCGTATGGTGAGGCGCCTTGATTTACTTCGTCCTCGAGCGCGCTCGCAATAGCCTCTCCATCGCCGGCCACCATGCTTATACGTTGTTGCAGGCCGTCGTGAAGCAAATGAGCGCCGAGTTGCAGGTAGATCCCATAGGCGCTAAGCGCGGCCATGCTAAGAAGCAGAACAACCGGCACGACGGCGATCAATATGTAGGCGACGATCAGGCGGTTCCGCAACCTCCAGAGCAGGTGATTGCGAACCCAGGGCAGCAACCGAACCACAAAATAAATCGCCGAGATGAAAGTGAGAAAGAACAGCAGACCCGTAAACGGAAGGCGCATGCCCGCGAAGGCAAAGAGACGAAAAATCACGTAGAGAACGAGGATGCTCAGCGCAACGCGGTCGAATGCCGAAGTGCGGCGTAGGAAAACCAGAAGGCGGCGTGAGGAGAGTTGGGACACGATCGTAGGCTTCGAGCTTGCAATGCGCAAAACCCGGAAGAACAATAATAACCCGAACTCGGAGCGCAACGCGACAAGGCCGCATGCGATCAGAAGTGGCAGCACTCGCAAACGTAGAGCCGGCGAGGCGCCTTACCAATCGAAACCCCAACTAAATCGCAGATCGGTCGTTTCTCTGCACGCGGCTGTGATAGCGGCTATACGTGAAATAGATCACCAGGCCGATGGCGAGCCAAATGATTAGCCGCGCCCAGTTGATCCAGCCGAGTTTGTACATCATGTAGCCGTTAAAGACGATGCCCATAAGCGGGACAAACGGCACCCATGGGGTGCGAAATGGACGAGGCTGATCGGGATTCGTGCGGCGGAGAACCAAGATGGCGATGCAGACGATTACGAAAGCCAAAAGCGTCCCGATATTCACCATACGCCCGATATCGTCGATCGGGACCGTGCTTCCGACGATCGCAGCTAGCAGACCCACCAGAATCGTGTTTTTGTATGGAGTGCGAAATTTTGGGTGGATTGCTGCGAAGAATTTGCGAGGCAGGAGCCCGTCATTGGCCATCGAGTAAAGCACGCGCGTCTGCCCCAGCAACATAACCAGCATAACGCTTGTGAGCCCCGCAAGAGCACCGGCGGTGATCAAATAAGAAGCTTTCGTAAGGCCGCGATCGAGGAAGGCAACCGCCAGCGGCGCTTCAATGTTAATTTCCTTCCACGGCACCATTCCTGTGAGCACAGCAGCCACGAGGATGTAAAGAATCGTACAAACACAGAGCGACGCGATGATTCCGATGGGCAGATCCCGCTGCGGATTTTTTGCTTCCTGCGCGGTTGTCGAAACAGCGTCGAAACCAATGTACGCAAAAAAGATGTAAGCGGCCCCGGCACCAATTCCTGAAAATCCCATGGGCGCGAACGTGTGCCAATCGTGGCCCCAGTTGCTGGGGTTCACATACTTGAACCCGAGCGCGATGATAAAAAGAACCACGGCGACCTTGATGAAAACGATGCCAGCATTGAATGTGGCGCTCTCTTGAATTCCGACCACCAGAATTGCGGTGATCACGAGGGCGATCAGGAACGCCGGCAAATTAAAGCCGATCTCCATGCCGAAGAGTCGCGGCGCATTGACCAAGTCGTGTGCGCGCCGCACCAACTCCGGAGACTGCGCGCTCAGAATGTCGCCAACTCTGGCGAGGTAGGCCTGCGTCCCCACCACCAGGCTCGAATCGGAAGCGCTCGCCATCTGCCTCGCGATAACGTTCTCCGCGGTTCGTAGCGCCGTCCAATGGTCGTATGCCAGCCACAGAGGAATTTTCAGTCCGAAGATATTCAGGAATTCGACGAAGTGATTGGACCAACCCGACGAAACAGTGCTCGCACCCATCGCATACTCAAGCGTCAAATCCCAGCCGATGATCCACGCGAACAGCTCGCCAAGCGCCGCGTAGGCATAGGTATAAGCGCTTCCTGCCAGCGGAATGAGCGCAGCAAACTCAGCGTAACAGAGCCCTGCAAACGCGCAGCCAAAGCCTGAAATTATGAACGACAGGGTGAGGCCGGGTCCGGCGTAATGCGCGCCCAATCCCGAGAGAACGAAAATACCTGCCCCGATGATAGCGCCGACGCCCAGCGCCGTAAGCGACACAGGCCCGAGCGTTCGCTTCAAGGTGTGTTCGCCAGTGGCCTTGGCCTCGTTCAGCAGCCAATCCATCGGCTTTTTGCGCAATAGCGGATTCCCGCTCTGCACCGTTCTCTCCGCAACGTGCGCTCTCTCGCTCATTTCGTTAGCCAACCTCCGGCGCTGCATCGTCGGTGCTTCCGTTCGACTTGTCGGCCATCTTCCACAGCCAATACACCGGAACTCCGAGTACAACGATGATGAGTCCCGGCCAAGTGTACTGTGGCTTATACCTCAATAATTGAATTTCCAGAAACACCGCCATGATGAGATACAGCGCGGGAAGAAATGGATATCCGATCGCGCGATAGGGCCGCTCCATATCAGGACGCTTCCAGCGAAGTACGAATAGCCCACCGAGTGTGAGTATGTAGAAAATTAGAACCGCAAAAATCAGGAAATCAAGAAGCTGATTGTAAGTTCCCGAGAGGCATAGCACCGAGCACCAAATCGCCTGAACGATCAGCGCCGCGCCGGGAGCATGGTGCCGGTTCACTTTGCCACACGATCGGAAGAACAGCCGATCTTTCGCCATAGCGTAATAAATCCGCGCGCCCGATAGAATCAAGCCATTGTTGCAGCCGAAGCCCGAAATCAGAATGGCAATCGCCATCACCACTGCTCCAGCGGAGCCGAAGACTACTTCAGCCGCAGCCGTGCCGACGCGGCCTTGTGACGCAAACTCGATGCCGCGGGCAATCGCGGTAGTTCCGTTGGGGTCGCCTGTGATTGGCAGAATTCGCAAGTAAGCCACATTGGCAAGCGTATAGAGCAACACGACCAGCCCTGCGCCAAAGGCAAGCGAAAGGGGCAGATTGCGGCTCGGGTTTTTCACTTCCGCTGCAATGAATGTCACGTTATTCCAGGCGTCCATCGCAAACAGCGACCCGACCATCGCCACGCCAACCAGCGTGATCGTGCCAATCCACCAGGTCGAGTTGTCGGGAGGATAAGGGTGCAGCGCCGAAAGGCTCACGCCATCCCAGAAATGCGTTAGGTTCGTCGCGCGGGCTGCAGCGGTGGAGTAGAAAACGCCGAGAAGCGCGAGGGCGGCCAGGGATCCTATTTTCGCCACGGTGAAAATATTCTGAACAATCGAGCCGAGGCGAACGCCGCGCGTGTTGATCCATGTGACCACGACGATCGAAAGAATCGCCAGCAGATTCTGGCGGTTAAGTCCCACGTTGTACGGGCCGAGATCACCGAAAAAGAAGTGCCACGGGCCGAAGGTGCCGAGCTTCAGTATCCAGTCCGTGGGAGAAAACCAAGGGATCATCACAGCAGTGAACCGCGCAAAAGCTATCGCGACGGCCGCAATCGTGGCCGTTTGAATCACCAGCAACATCGTCCAGCCGTACAGAAAGCCCCAGAGGGGCCCAAGCGATTCGCGTAGATAAACATACTGCCCGCCGGCCCGAGGCATCGCCGCGGCGAGCTCGCCATAGCTCAGCGCGCCGATCAGAGTCATCACTCCTGAGGCGAGCCAAACGGCGAGAAGCAGCGCGGGGCTTTTCACCTGGTGCGCGATATCCTGGGAGACAATAAAGATGCCGGAGCCGATCATCGAACCGGAGACGATCATGGTCGCGTCGAAAAGGCCGAGCCCTTTTACCAGCTCTGACTTTTCCGTCGCGATTCCTCTAACCGCTCCGATTGCTTGCGCGTTTTCGGCGATCGTTTTCAAACCTCTCCGCCATCCTTGCCTAGCTGCATTAGTCGCGTTCTGCTATCACCCGGCTGGCAATCGCGATGTATTCCGCCGCCCTCAGCGCCGGTTTCGGCGCCAACAACAAGTCGCTGACAACCGCGATCGAGTCCGCTCCCGCGCGATATACCGACTCGGCGGACTCTACCGTAATGCCGCCTATCGCTACCAGAGGTTTTCGCGTCAATCGCCGCGCCGCTCGGATTAAGTCGAGTCCTACTACCGGATCCGGGTTTTCCTTGGTGGCCGTCGCAAAGATAGGCCCCACGGCTATATAGTCCGCCGAAGTGGTCGTGGCCTGCTGGAATTGCTCAAGGTTGTGTGTCGAAACTCCCACCCATAGGCCTCCCCCGCAGCACGCCCGAGCGGCTTCAACCGGCAAATCATCCTGTCCCACGTGAACGCCGCCCGCGCCGATCATCGCCGCGATGTCCGGCCGATCGTTGACAATCACGCGGACATCCTTCGTAGATAGACGGTCAACAAGGCCCTTCGACGCCTCGAACACCGCGCGCGGCGAGGCATGCTTGTCGCGCACTTGGATCAAGCCGACGCCACTTTCGGCAATTATCTCGGGAATGCGGGCTTCGGAATCGACGGAGGCAATATCAAGGATCGCGTAGAGAGATGGAAAAGGCAGCGGCATCCAGTCTATTTCGCCGAAACCGCAATCGAACGCTCGATAAAGTGCGTGTCGAACTTTCCGGCCGCAAAATCGGGATCGGCGAGAATGCGCCTCTGCAGCGGAATCGTTGTCTTCACGCCCTCTACGACAAAGCCCCCTAGCGCCCCTTGCATGCGAGCGATGGCTTCCGAACGGTCGCGCCCGTGCGCAATGATCTTCGCGATCAGCGAATCATAATACGGGGGAATGACAGCATCGACATAGCAGGCAGTATCTACACGAATGCCCGGTCCACCCGGAACTCGAAATGCAGTAATGCGTCCAGGAGAAGGCACGAACGTGTCGGGATCCTCGGCATTGATGCGGCACTCGATGGCGTGCCCTCGAAACTCGACCGGACCGACGACGTCGGACAACTTTTCTCCCGCCGCAATTCGAATTTGCGATTTCACAAGGTCCACACCGGTCACCATTTCCGTTACCGGGTGTTCCACCTGAATCCGCGCGTTCATCTCGATGAAGTAGAGTTTGCCCGATTCCTCGCGCAGGAATTCGACAGTTCCTGCGCTCGAATATCCGATTTTTGTGAGCGCCTCAACCACCTGATCGCCCATCTTCTTTCGAATTTTCGCGTCCAACACTGGCGACGGTGATTCCTCCAGCAGCTTCTGATGCCGCCTCTGGATCGAACACTCCCGCTCGCCAAGGTGAACCACGCTTCCGTGCCGATCACCCAACACCTGAAACTCGATGTGCCGAGGCCGTTCGATCAGCTTCTCCATATAAACGTTCGGGCTTCCAAAGGCCTGTTCCGCTTCGCTGCGCGCGGTTTGGAAGGCCGTCAGCAGTTCGGACTTTTCACGCACGATGCGCATACCTCGCCCGCCACCGCCCTCAGAAGCCTTGATAATCAGCGGAAATCCAATTTCCTTTGCCGCCGCGCGCGCCCCGTCCTCATCGGGGACCACTCCCGGGCTTCCGGGAATAATCGGCAAACCTGCCGCCGCCATTTCCTGGCGAGCGCGATCCTTTTCGCCCATCAGCCGAATCACGTCCGGGCTCGGTCCGATGAAAGTGATGTGGGAAGCTTCGCAGACTTCAGCGAAGTTCGCGTTCTCTGAGAGGAAACCGTATCCAGGATGAATCGCGTCCACGTTGGCAATTTCGGCCGCGCTGATCACCTGCGGAATATTCAAGTAACTGTCGCTGCTGCGGGGCGGACCAATGCATATGGCTTCATTGGCGAATCGCACATGCAAAGCGTTGCGGTCAGCTTCGGAATAGACGGCAACGGTCGCGACGCCAAGTTCCCTGCATGCGCATAAAACACGAAGAGCGATTTCGCCCCGATTGGCTATGAGAATTTTTCGGAACATTTTGCCTGGAGAGCGAGCGCCTACTTTTTGCCGCGCTCGCGAATGCCGAACAGGGGCTCGCCGTATTCCACCGGCTGGCCGTTTTCGGCGAAGATCCTTACGATTTCACCTGCTACGTCCGACTCAATTTCGTTCATCAGCTTCATCGCTTCAATGATGCAGAGCACTTGCCCGGATGTCACCTGTGCACCAGCGGTAACGAAAGGATCGGCACCCGGGCTTGCTGCCGAATAGAACGTTCCGACGATCGGAGACTTTATTACGTGCAGATCCTCAGCGGCGGGCGCCCCGGCTGCTGAAGCATGCGAGCTGCCTTGCCCCGTCGCGGGCGCAGGCTGCGCCGAAGCATGAGCGCCACCCGCTACACCATGGAGTTCCGGCCCCGCGAAAGCTCGCACCGCAACCTGCGAGTGAATCGAGGGCTTCTTCAAGCGCACGCGCACACCATCGCGTTCGTACTCGAACTCCTCGAGCCCGTGCTTTTCCATGAAGGCAAGCAACTGCTCCACTTCACGGAGGTCAACTCCCTTGGGATGCCCTTCTGCCGCCAATTGTGGATTCGATTTCTTCG
>Ga0210394_10001547_pt1 | contig 36243 bp, 32 predicted proteins | sample IncBWC12MmetaG_FD_160121 | JGI IMG/M metagenome (GOLD analysis project Ga0210394, IMG submission 160121) | Forest soil microbial communities from Barre Woods Harvard Forest LTER site, Petersham, Massachusetts, United States - Inc-BW-C-12-M | ecosystem: Environmental > Terrestrial > Soil >... | reverse complement strand
GAGAACATCATTTGGTGAGTGTTGTAGCTGAAATCGCGGAGAGCCGCAAAATTGACAAACACGGCGGTCATCAGCAACGCGAACACGCCCATGGCTGCGTAAAACCATGCAATGGCGAATGGTGCGTTACGGTAAATATTGGAGAGGTTGAGTTCCGCCATGACCTCATCGGAACTGATCGCGCCAAAAATCAGCATACCAATTACGAAGAGGAAGACCCAGAGCATCCAGGAGCGAAGCCAGAAGCGAATTTCGAACCATGCGATACGCCAGAGCATAATCGTCTTCTAATTCCAGGAATGGATTTTGCTGAAGAAAACATCTTCCAGGTCGGGTGCACTGGGAGCAAATCCACCGGCGAGCGGCGCCGGGCTGTAGACATGAAGAAAAGGACGACCGCCGACCAGTTTGCTGGAGACCACCTGGTAACGCTGCTCGTAACTAGCCAACTCGGTTTTGGCGATGGAGATTTGCCAGATCCGCCCGTTCAATTGAGCGATGGCATCCTGCGGACGGCCCTGATACAACACCTGGCCCTTGTTAATAATCGCCGTGTTGGTGCACAGGTCGGTCACGTCTTGCACGATGTGCGTGGAAAGAATCACGATCACCTGCTCGCCAATCTCAGCCAGCAGATTGTAGAAACGGTTACGTTCTCCGGGGTCCAGGCCGGCTGTCGGCTCATCCACAATTAGCAGTTGCGGATTGCCAATCAGCGCCTGGGCGATGCCGAAGCGCTGGCGCATGCCTCCAGAGAAGCCGGTGAGAGCCTTCTTGCGGTCGTCGTACAAGTTGCAGCGCTTCAGCATCCACCCGACCACGTCTCTTCTTTGCCTGGCATTGGTGACGCCTTTGAGCAGGGCGATGTGGCTGAGCATGTCCTGCGCGGAGACGCGCGGATACACTCCAAACTCCTGGGGCAGGTAGCCGAGCCGGTGCCGCACTTCGTCCTTTTGCTTCAATACATCGATGTCACCGAGCGTGACCCTCCCGCTGTCGGGCTCTTGCAACGTTGCCAGCGTGCGCATGAGGGTGGATTTGCCCGCGCCATTCGGGCCGAGCAGTCCGTACATGCCCGCGGGAACGGTTAGGGAGACGTTATCGAGAGCTTTGACGCCATTTTGGTATGTTTTCGAGAGGTTCTCAATTCGAAGTTCTAGGCTCATGTGCTCACTCTTGAGCTATTACCAACCGGACTCGGGAGGTAAAGCCACGATTCCTCCAAGAAGGAACGTCCCGAAGATTGTGCTGCTGCGAACTCGGGAGGTGCGATCAAAATAACCTTGGAACGATGCTTACATCAGCGCGTGATTGCGTCAACTTCATAATATTCAAAATTAAATTGCTTTTTCTGCAATATTAATTGATCCTTGATTTCGCTGAGGACCTAATCTTGTTCGCGGAACTGCAAGCTCTTGTTGCCTTGGCTGAGACCGGCTCGATGGAACGAGCTGCCAACGATCTCTACCTTACTCCTTCCGCATTGACTCGAAGAATGCAGCGCCTGGAGCTCGAACTCGGTGTCGTTCTCCTCGACCGGCATTTCAAACCTCCAAAGCTGACGCGAGCAGGATTCGAGGTGCTGGAGAAGAGCCGCGCGATTCTCACCTCTCTGAGCGACTTGAAGACTTCCACATCTGGGACCGCAATCCCGGTTGGGCCTTTTCGTCTGGGTCTCTCGCATGTTCTGGCGCGGCCAGAAATATCTAAGGTCATTATTGAACTGGGTAAGCAATTTCCTCTCCTTCAACCCAGAATCGGCAATGACGTAAGCTGCCAGTTATTGGCACAGCTGCGCGTTGGTGAGTTGGACGGGGCACTCGTCGTCTTACCCACGGAAACGGCCCTGCCCGACGACCTGGAGGGAGTGACCCTCTCGCATGACACGATGCGAGTCGTTCAAGCACGAACCGCGGCCCGCCCAAGGTCTTCGAAATGCTCGGAGTTTTATCGGCGGAATTGGGTTCTGAATCCAGCCGGATGTATGGTGCGCGAAGAGATCAAGCATCGGGTTGAACGGCTGGGCGCTCCACTTATGGTTGCCGCCGAGCTGCACAATCCCGACTTACAACTTTCGCTGATTGCTGGAAATGTGGGAGTGGGAATGTTACGAGCCAGTTTTCTGCGAAGTCACTCTCTGCGCCATCGACTCAGCATTATTGAGCATCCGAACTTTAATATTTCAATCAGGATCGCTTTTTTTCGCGCCAGGCATCTGGGCACACGAGAGCAGGCAGCCCTCGAACTCCAGCGGATACTCGTGAAACACTTCCAGGGCGCCAGTCAGGCCGCTCTCCGAGGCATTCGTCGGGATCTGAGCGGTAGAGCGGCCGAGCACCGTGGGCGAAGGTAGCCTCCCCTTGGCCCTGCTTCCTCGCTGCAGAAGATAGGGATGAATGCGGGACGCTCCCGACTCACGGGTTCGTGAAACGCGAGAACCAGATCGACTCCATCCGGCGCGCGATCGCCTGGTTCGATCAATCTCATCGGAAAGCGAGAAAACCGAAAACCAAACCGAACATAATAAGTCCCCCCTGCTGTGGCTGGCATGGAAGCCCACCCGAGACCGCCACATTGTTGTTTTCTCTCGCAAATGACGGGTGCGATCTGGCTCATCAGCCAGGTCAAACGCGGGACCGCATTGGCCGCAGGGTTCGGATGGTCCGCCGTCGTGGCGTTGGCTAGAGTTGCCCTTGCCGCAGCGACTTCCTGACGCATCACAGAAACTCGCCATAATGCCGACAGCCGTCCCATCGGCGGAGGGATTGTCGGGCCCAGCACCGCCTACTGGCCAAGCGGAAGCTGTGCGCCGGTACGGGCCCTGAATGACGCTGGCCGCTTCGGGGACATGATAGGCGATGCTCGATGCGTTGCCATAAGCGACGTTCTCATTGAGGCTATTTCGCCTCAGGTATTATGGCGGAGAGAGTGCGATTTGGCTCGCGTTGTGTTGCGTCTATAAACGTGAATACCCGTTTCTAGGCGTTAGCGGTTCTGCTACTTGCAAACCGCGATTTCGCGGTTGACTGAATTCACGAGCATCAAAGGCGTTATCCAGGCTCAACCTAGCCGAAAACAGTACACACGACTCGGGTGCCCTGTTTAATTGTGCATCAGTTTAGGCGACCGGATCCTCGCAACTCGCTCCTGGTTTTCCTTTAGACGGCAAACGTGCTGTGCCGCTAAGTGATTTGCATCATGTGCTCACAGGTTGTGGAACGGATCGAGCGGGAGAAGCAGAAATCGGTGCGTGGTAGACCACGTAGCAGTGGTTCGAGCCGACCAAGGCACGACGTCCGCGCATGCGAGGCGCGGCTCCCCTGGCCTACACGAACCCGCCGCCGGGTCGAGTCCGATACCCACTTCATCGCTTGGACGATTGGTTTTATCCTTTTCCGGCCGTAAAACCACCCCGTTCAGGGAGTGGATATAAGGCTGCCTTTGTGTTAATTTCCACTTTGGCGTAGGGCTCGGATCGAGCCTTCGCGTAAAGTGTCCTGCCCGAGTGCGGAGCGCCCCGCAACACTCGTTGGTGGCAGTCGCGAGAATCCTCTTCCTTCCGGGAGAGGAGCGGTCACCCTTTCGCCATTAGGCTCGTTGTGGGACTGCTGATCCGCCCGCACGATCCGAATACCGTCTTTTGGCGAAGAGATTGTCTTTCGGCCTGCACTTGTTGCGCTTTCCTTCCCGCATGGCAGCGCAGGGAGTAGGCTTTCGGGCAAAGGGGAAGCTCCAAACGGAAATTCCGGAGAAAATGAGAACGAGCACACGGCTTCGCACTGGGCCTGCCGTCCTTATTTGCCTCGTCGCACTATGTTTCCTCTCAATTCCGGCAGCGGCCCGAAAGCGATTTCAGTTGATGCATAAGCATGTTCGACCTGCCGTTACCAGCGGCCAAGCCGCACGCCTCGGCCCGATGTCAAAGAGTCAGCGCATGAGCCTTGCGATCATTTTGCCTCTCCGCAATCAAAGCGAACTGACGAACTTGTTGAGTCGGCTCTATGACCCATCCAGCCCCGATTACCGGCATTTTCTTTCTGTGGCTCAGTTCACACAAGAGTTTGGCCCCACGACGCAGGATTACCAGGCCGTGGTGAAGTTCGCCAGATCGAACGGCTTCAGCGTGACCAATGCACCTAGGAATCGCCTGCTGGTGCATGTTAACGGCACAGTGGCACAGATCAACAAGGCTTTCCATGTGGCGATGACGAACTACCGCCACCCAACGGAGAACCGTAATTTCTATTCCCCGGACCGTGAGCCGTCGCTCGACCTGAGCGTCCCGGTCGCGCACATTGCGGGGCTGAACAATTTCACCTTACCGCGTCCGAAGTTCAAAAGGGCCCCGGCGAACTTTCGCCGCAACAGCACTGGCTCGGGGCCTAGTGGTGCGTATCTGGGTGGCGACATGCGTGCTGCCTACTACGGCGGCACCGCTCTGACAGGGAGCGGCCAGACGGTCGGGCTGTTGGAGTTCGACGGCTACAACATGAGCGATGTAACCGCGAGCTTTGCAGGACAGCGCAATAGCGTTCCCATTCAAAACGAGCTGCTCGACGGGGCCAGCGCCAGTTCAGACGGAGATGATGGAGAACAAGTTCTGGATATTGTGCAGGCGGCGACCATGGCTCCGGGGTTAAGCCAAATTCGCGTATATATCGCTCCCAGCACTTCGCAAATCGGTGTCGGCGACGTAGACGTATTCAACGCTATGGCCACCGAAAATATCGCCAAGCAATTAAGCTGCTCGTGGGGATGGAATCCGGACGACACTGCGCAGCTCGATCCCATATTCCAGGAATTTGCGGCGCAAGGCCAGACTCTTTTCGTGGCATCAGGAGACGCGGGAGCGTACACGGGGTCGAACTCTACAGACAATAGCTATCCGGCGGAATCCGTTTACGTAGTGGCCGTCGGCGGAACGGATTTGACCACCAATGGCCCGGGCGGTCCTTGGCAATCAGAAACGGCTTGGCTCGACAGCAGCGGCGGCCCCGCCGACGATGGCTTCGCGATTCCGAGTTGGCAGGTCGGCGTGGCCAATTCCTCCAACCAGGCTTCGACGACCATTCGCAATGTTCCGGACGTGGCTGCGGAGGCAAATACAGACAATTATCTCTGCGACCAAGGATCCTGCACGGGAGACTTTGGCGGCACCAGCTTCGCCGCGCCGCGATGGGCCGCCTTTCTGGCACTCGTCAATCAACAAGTGGTGGCCAACGGGAAGTCAGCTTTGGGGTTCATTAATCCGGCCATCTACTCGATCGGTAAAGGCGCCAGCTACCACACTGCCTTCCACGACATCACCAGCGGCAGCAATAACAAATATTCGGCAGGGCCGGGCTACGACTTGGTTACTGGCTGGGGCAGTCCGAATGGCACTGGCCTGATCAACGCTCTAGCACCGTAGCGGTCGGGGCATGAGGCATAAGCACACCATTCAGGCGGAAGCGCGTAGCCAGATTGAAAAGAAATATGGCACCGGGCCCGCGAATGTTTTCCTGCAGTCCATTCCGTTCGTTCTGGTGTTCGTAGGGTTGCTTCCCGGCAGCCCTGCAGCCGGTCAGCAGGCGATCACGGCAGAGAACCGCAAGCTCACCGCGACGGCGGAACAGGAAACCGGCGCTAAAGGTATTCTGGCTACCATCACCCAATCGCGCTCCACCAACACTCGTGGCTATAGAATTCTTATCTACAATGATGGCAGCGCCAGAGCAGAAATTCCTGGCGCCAGCTCTGCCCTTCGCACCGAGCCCTCGCGATCGCAACAGTTTCCTCCTGGAGCGATCGATGCCAAGACCCTGCGGGGCCTGCTAACCGAAATTGGAGATGTCAGCAAGATCCCGACGGGCGGCTGCGCGAAATCGGCCTCCTTCGGAACGCGCACTCAGATTACGTATGGGAGCAAGACCAGTGGAGATCTGCAATGTATCCGAGCACAAGCATCAGACGGTGATCAAGCGTCACAGCAGGCATGTGAAGACTTAGGTAGATTCGTGAAGACAACCTTGGGCCAATTGAAAATTAACGACAGGCTCATCAACTCGAACCAGTAGAACCGACGAACCCAATCAGCATCCCGCCGCCAAGCTTAATAGGCCCTCTGCTACGGTTAGTCCACCGGTCTGTCCAGCAAGGCGGCTAGCCGAAAGCAAGAGCGCACGCCGTCCTTACAGCATCGACGGTCATCGGTTCTTTGCCAGCGCAGACAGATCACCATAGACACCTGTTTGGGGCACGCCGGCTAACGGATTACTGATTTCGCTCTCTCGCGATTCGACTACGGCTTTGCCGTTGCATACTCCGGCAATCACACCTCGGCCGCGCGGCGTTGCAGCCGCCAATCTGCGTGTGCAGTTGGACGGCCACCGTGGTCCGAAGGGAACTAGCACGCGTGAGGTATTTCTTTTCCTGAAGGACTCCGCGAGAAATTCCGACCGGCTAACAGACCGTGGATCCGGACCTGACACACAAGCTAGTTATACTTCGTGCCAAGAGGCACGGGTTCGGGAAAGCCCGAGCACTCATCTGTGGTTGTTGCGCTTGGGCGAAAATTCCCCAAATAAATCTGGCGAAAGAGCAGCAGCAGAAAATCATCGCCGTCTCTTCATTTGCTGTCAGGGTTTTTGAGATTTTCGTTTTGCATAATCAGCCAAGCACTGCAGGCGTCGCTAAGGGCCTGCCGTTCGGCGCGCCCGTCTGCAGTCGTCTGTAATTCCCGCGATCGTGAGCCAATCGGTATTTCGGCGTTGCGGACTCGATCGACGACCTTATATGCGTCGAATTTTATTGGCTCGGCCTGGTGCGGCTGTTGCCGTAGGGGATCTCTCAGAGTGCTCACGTTTACCTCCGTGCGCTGCCAGTTCGACCGCAGCAATGTAAAACGTTCCGTTTTGGGAAGCTGTATAGATGTGAACAGCTTTTCTTTTTTAGCCGAGCTATAAGTGGCGCTCCCTTCCGCCGAGATTGTTCTCGGACTTAATCGGAAATTGAGGACGACTGAAATGATCGCCCACAGGACGAGCGATTTCTCACCCGCCTATACGGCGTGGCTCCGTAAGCCCGTGGTGTTGCTCGTTGTAATCCGTCAATGCCACGTCCCCGTCCCGTGCAGGATCGTCGCTGAGTCAGCGACCGCGCTGCGTGTGCGCTTCAAGCCCGGGTGGGAGATGGATCTCCGAAAAGAATTGATTCTAGCCGTCGAAGAAGATGCCGCGATGCTGGAACCTCGCGTGAATTGAAGCGGAGCCAAAGGTTCTCAGTCGTACGCAGCGGTTCGAGGTGCCGGGAGGCTATCGAGCGACCGTGTTAGAGGGAGACTTGCGATGCTGCTGATAATTATTGTTCTGCTGTTGCTGTTCGGTGGAGGCGGCGGTTACTACGGCTACTCCCGATGGGGAACCGGTGGCGGCCTGGGGATCGTCGGAACGGTCGTGCTCATCGCGGTGGTCGTGTACCTGCTCGGTGGTTTGCGTTGATCCTCCCAGAGGCGGTTACCATCTGGAAGATATTCGTGAGCAAGGCCAAACGGCGCGCGATTTGGGCTTGCGACGAAGATTTTCGCTCGTGAAGGGGATTACGGTCCGCGCCGACCGCTAGGCCCACGTCAAACGACTCCGCATTACTCCAGCGACGTGGATCGGCTGAATATTTCGCAACTGTGCGAAACGGGACTGCATGGCGTCGGTCTCGATGCCATTCTGAGCGCATGCCGCATGAGAAAAGCAAGAAAGAATTGAGGACCGCGACAGGTGCCGACGTCAGGCAGGAAATGGCGAAACCGCGAATGGCGAGGTCGGCAAGGATAGCGGAACTGAATCTGGATACTGCGCGAAATATAGAGCAGCCGAGCGCGACCATGCCTGGAACCGTCGCGAAAATCATCCCCTCGCCCCGCACGAACCTGCCGGAAAAGGCGCAGATTGCCGTCGCCGGGGCGCCCCGCGCGTATCGAGATCTCCGCATCGAAAATACGTTAACTGACGAACACGGCAATGATGTGAGTCTCAAAAAGGGCGCCCACGTTGCGATTACCGTAACTGCCGACGACGACCGCCGTCGCAATTAACTAAGGCAGCCAACTGACTCGGGGTAGGATAGCCTGACTCGATCTCCTCTGAGGATCCGCGAGCATGGCTGACGAAGAGTGGTTCAAAACGCTGGAAGACGGTAGAAAAGTGAAATTCATCTACCAGGAGCTGCCGGACGACGGTGCTTTTATCACCGCGCAACTGGAAGGGAACGAGGTCGTCTATTCGGTCGTACTGACCAACGCAAGAAACCCGCTAAGTCGTGAATCTGTTGAAAGCCATTTCAAAGGCGAGCTTTCAAAGAAGTGACCACTCTTACGTCCCGGGACGCTCTCCTGGATGTTTGAGCGCGCGCTGGCGCTCTACAAAAGGCGCGTAGAGCACCACGAGATTCAACCACCTGGCGATGGCTAAAATGTGACGAGAGAGCAGCCGATAAGTAACGCGCCGGTGAAGGCAGCGTAAAAAAGCGGGCTTTGCAAAATGAAATATCGGAGCAACCTGAAGAAGTCAGGGCTTATGTCTTGCCCTTGGTCGGCCACTTTTGCATAACGCGAGGCGTGCTGCGGCATGAACATTGTCAGATAGAGCGCGAAGCCCGCTACGAAAATCGCGGTGCCGACCAGAATTCCTTTTATCAGCCACATGGTATCCTCCGCTTCGGGTCCTATGATTTACCGAAAACGCTCCGCCTGTTTTCTTTCTCGTTTCCAGTTTTCGTAAAGCCTGCGCCGATTAGCGCGCTCCTAGATGGCCAGTCGCGAATAACACTAGAACAATTACCATCAGGATGCTTATCACGCCGATGGGAAAGTAGCCCCACTTCTTGCTGTGCGGCCAAGTGGGAAGACTCCCGACGAGCGCTACCAGAAGCACGATGGTGAGAACGAAAATCAACGCCATGCGGTTGGCCAGCCAAGCTTGTGAGTTTTATAGTTCGCAAAGCCAACTCAGCCACATTCATCTCGCTCCGTTCTTCATGATCGTCGGAAGAATTTTTCAATTCCTGCTGGCGAAGGAATATCGCATGTTCGGAGGCATGGATCAGTTCGCCGAGTTTCTGCTGGTCCGACTCTTCCAGTGCTCGTAGAAAAGGCTGCTTCCAAGACGGCGCCTGCTCCCAATCGTTCATACTCAGCCTCCGGGCCGCTGCCTGTTCGTAGCATCCGAGATGAGTGCCAAGCCTAGAGGTTGTGGCTTCTGCAGACTGTCTCATTTTGGACACCTTGAAATTGTGACGCGTCTGATCGCGAGTGGGCGAACCGCGCGGGGCCGAGACAAAGCCTGGAAACTCCCGCTGCAGCCCGGAGCTGCTTCCGTTGTTCCGCTGGAATCTGTGCCGGAATTCCGGGTGTGTTCGCCGGGAGCACTCGCGCTTGGGATCCGCGAATGCCCCCGGGCTTCGGTGGCGAAGACGCCCTCACCAGGGCACTTCGCGGAATCGGTCTTGTCAGGCGCTTAGAAAGCGGTCCGGGGCGAAGAGGTTTATACTTCGTGGCTGCTTTCGCGTCTAGCCCGACCTAAGCTCATCATCCTAAAGTAGATGCTCACCTTAGGGTCCATTGGATTGGTACTAGAGTTTTTCTAAATTGGGACTTTTGGGGGGTTCCCGAACGCCGCGATTTCTTCCATTCTCCCCATAGGAGTTTCGGCGCACGTACCTTGTTACCAACGGCTTATGAACACTCCACAAGATCGATATGAAGTTATCGAAACGCTGGGCATGGGCGCCACCAGCCGTGTCGATAAAGCCCGCGACACGCTTATCGGACGCATCGTCGCTCTGAAAACCTTTCTTCATGGTTTTGGTTCCCGCGATCTCCAGCAACAATTTCTCCGTGAAGCCCAGATCATCGGCGGCCTCTCGCATCCCAACATCGTGGCCCTCTACGATGTCGGCACGAACAAAGAGGGCGCGCCTTATTTGGTTATGGAATATGTGGAGGGGAAAACGCTGGAGTCCGTTTTCGATGCAGGCCCTCTGCCTCTTCCGCGCGTCGCGGTGTGGGCTGGCGACCTCGCCACCGCACTCGGCCGAGCCCATCGCGCCAAGATCATTCATGGCGACGTGAAACCCGCCAACATTCTGATGACCCCGGAAGGTCAGGTAAAGCTCGGGGACTTCGGCATTGCCCGCTTTTCGACGCAGGTCTCTGGCAGTGGAAATCTGATGGGAACTCCTGCCTATCTGTCGCCTGAACAGATTCTCGGTAATTTGCAAGACAGCCGTTCCGACCTTTTCTCTCTGGGTATCGTTCTTTACCAGATGTCGACCGGCATTCGGCCTTTCGATGGCGATTCCGCCGTCGCTGTCTGTGCGCAAATCATTTCCAGCGCGCCGCTGCCGCCTTCTCACCACAATCCTACGCTGCCTCCTGCCTTTGACCACGTCGTCATGCGCTGCCTGTCCAAGAACCCCGCAGATCGATACCCCACCGCCGAAGACCTGGCCGCCTTTATTTATCCTTTCGCGCGAAACAGCCACGCTGAACCGTCACGGTCCAACTCTCGCGCAGCCCGGCGTGCCAAGACCTCTTGGTGGAGTCGACCCTTTCAGCACAAAGACATGTGGATCGTCGCCTCTGGTCTGCTCCTTCTCATTTCCCTCGCGGCGCTTGTCGCCGTCGTCCGCAAACACCGAACCCCTACCTTGACCGCCTCCGCGGCTATGGTCGATCCCTCTGCCGTCACGCCGCGCCGTAGCACGCCGCCTGCATCAGCCTCACCTTCAATGATCAGTGTCACTTCCTCTGCCGTTGTGGATTCACTGGTAACAGACTCTTCGTCTCCTTCAACGAAAGCTGAATCGCCGCTCCCACGCCTGGCCGCGTCATCGACCTCGAAAACTCCTCGGCCAGCCAGATCACTTGCGTCTCGGCGGCAAGCTTCTAGTTTGACCCCCGAGCCGACGCGCGAGGCGCCTGTTGGACAGCCTCCCGTCAACGCCACATCCGCGAGCGCTCAGCCTCCTCGTCCCGAGCAACTCGCTTCTCTTCGCGTCGAGATCGTCTCCACCGTCGCGGAGGAAACCCTCGCTGTCTACGCCGGCCAGGATGTTCTGATCTCGACTCGGCTCGATTCCGCCCATCTGCGCGAACGGCTCCATTTCGATTGCCCCCTCGCCCCCGGCGTCCATCCCCTGCGCGTCGTCCTGTACCGAGCCGACGAGAGCCTGCACGTTCAAACAGAAGGCCTTGCGGAGATCGTTTCGGATGGTTCGAACACCCTCGACATTCGCGTCAACCGCCGTGCGAAACTTCTCATTCGTAAGGAAGCCGTGCTGGAAGTCATCTGGCCAAACCCGCATTCTGCTCAGTACGCTCCTCCACTCGCGCCCGTCTCCGCTTCGTCAGAATAATTTCAGGAGGAAATATTCAGATACTAGCTTCTTGAAAAGAATACTCTCTCAGCCAAGGCGCACCCGCGGCTCGCTGGATTGCGAAGGGAGCCGCGGTTTCGCGATCTGCTTGCGCGCTTGCGACTTGATTGGTGAACGGGAGCGGAAGACATTGGGCGTGACGGAGGCGCCATGCCGGCCCGCGCTGATGTCCATTTCAATCTCCCGCTGGCCAATGGGATACGCAGTGAAAGCCGTGCGGCCCGCGACCACTCGATGCTTATATTCGTTACGCGCCCAACGGTCCACGGGACGACAATGCAATGACGCTCAGGCCTCCGCGCTCCTGACTCCCGGTAAGTGGGGGTACAATGGGTCGGCGCAGCACTTGCTCGAAGTCTGCTTGCACGAGTTTCAAAAGCGAGGGTCCTTCGCGAGCGTTGATTTGACGAGAACTCTACCCTGTCAGGTTCTAATGGAGTACAGCCGGGCAGATCGGTTCTCTGGCGGAAATACGGTCGCAGCGACCGACCGGTTGGTGCTGCATCGACCGGTTGAGCTCGCGCGACTCATCAGCGGCTGGTGGAGATTTGGGCGTGCAGACCTTGATGCTTTCTTTGAAAACGCATCCCCTAGCTGGGACTTTGTGGGAAAGAGCTGGGGTCTATGCAATATGTCGGTACAGCATTCTACCTGCCGCTGTCAAAACACTGCTGGGAAAACGTGCAAACAGAAGCTGCGCGCCCTTCCGTTTCCAGTCTTCTGTAGCACTCGACAGCGGCAGGGCGGGATATCGCCAATAAACCAGGCGACTCGGGTTTTTGGCCCATTTGTCCTTGAAGGCAACCAGGCCCGGGTTGTTTTCATCGGACCGGCCAAGATCGAATTCCGTTGCGCCCTTTGCCTTGGCATTCTCGACCGCGCGCCAAAGCAGAAGCGACATTACCCCCAAATGCTTGAACTTTTCGTCATAGCCTCCGTATTTGTAAACAACCGAGTTCTTGAAGCGTAAAGTCAATATAGCCGCAGCCGGAGCATCCTTTCCAGCGCAAACCATTCGGATCTCTGCCAACTCTCCCATGCAGTCGAGAACATTGCGAAACCAGCTATACGGCTGCGGAGGCACGCCGTGGCGCCTCCTGGTCATGATAAGCAATTTGTAGAACCCTTTCAGCAATTCCTCGGACCGGCCACACTTCTCTAGCAGTTCTGCCCGCTCGGCACGACGAATCCGCCTTTGCACCGAGTCTTTGTCCAGACTCCGGAAAATGTCATCGAGGCTAGGCCGGAGATCCACGCGATGCAGATAATAAGAGCGGGCAGGTTCAAACCCGCATTGAATTGCCTGGCTTGCAAATTCCGCATCTGCTGGGCGGAACTCAAGGTACTTCGATTTGTCGCGATCTAGCGCCTTCCGCAAATGGCACAGGATGGAAGCGAGCGCCTCTGGGGAGCTAAAGAGCGGAGCGCAATGATCCGAGAACGGGAGTGAAACGATCCTTCGGCCCGTGAGCCAGCTTCGGATCGGAACAAACAAAAAGGCATCCGTTAACAGGCCCAGCGACGGAGAAGTCGTATACGCTTGTGGTCTGAAGCCGTAGGTGCGACGCAGCGCCTCCAGCCAGCCCGGAGTATGAAACACCGAAGCGCGGGGATGGTTCGCGATTAAGGCGGACCAGCGGGAATCTTGTAAGGGATCGATCGCGGATACGACATGGGGACTCGAGCGAGCAACGGAGTTGACCCATCCTCGTGCGAGGGAAGCGGCGGCGACTTTTCTTGAGAGGGGCGCGTTTGGCGGCTTGAGATGCTCGGCTGGAGACGCATTCGGTGCGGGCGCTGTTTTCGCTGTCCCGAAGAATGCCCGCTTGGCCCTCTCAAACGAATCCTCCGTTAATGGTTTTTCCTGAATCATGTCGGCTTACATGCGATGCTTTTCTCGGCGATGTCCCTATACAACGAATCTCGAATGACACATACCGGCAAACACCTTAGTCAAAGAAAGAGAAGGTTCCGCCAGCAGCCACTGTGCCCGCTTTTGTGCCCACCCTAGATAGGAAATGGTCGCACATGACAGCAGACTGCCCGCGACAGGAAGAGCCTCGATCAACACGAAAAATCGATGTCATAGCAGCCCATCGCACTCCGCGCTAGACCTGTTTAGACGGTCTCCCGGGCCTGCCCTCTGGTGTTGTCACCTTTGGGACTGAGATTGAAAGCTCAGCAGTCCAAGCCGAATACTGGCCGTGACCTTCAACGGGAACCGGAACACCCCCGGCATTTGGGAAGACTACGCTCTCGTCAGGGCACCTCTCGGAGTGGCTTTTTTCCGGGCCTGGGAAAACAGACTAGCGAGAGGCGTTTGTACACTCGCGAGACAATCCACGTCTATTCGTATTAACCGCAAAGCCATCCAAAGACATACGGAGTGACGTGATTGCATAATAACGTCGGCTCCTTGGACCCGACTAGACTGTGGTTTTTGTCCAGGCCAAGGCCGGCGAAGCGGCGGGACACGACGGCCATCGTGGCAGACGGGACGCCGGGCTTCGCTCCGACCGATGACGGCAAGAAAATTCGATTTAAGTATTCGCTGGAATATAAGACTGACTCTGACCACCAAATTGCTTCCGGTGCAGAAATTAAGCTAGTCGTTTACGAAATCAGCCTTTCAAAGCCGGCAGCCCAACCGATGAAAAAGGCTCTATAAATAAAAAAAGCCGCCGGTCATCCTTCGGGGTGGTCGGCCGGATTTTATTCGCCGAGCTGCAAAACTTCGTGCTTCCCGCGCTTCCGACCGTAGGGATGATTCGCGCCGATTCGTGCCTATCGAAATCAAGGCCGCACTCACTTCTTCCGTCCCAGGGGTGAATTCCCGCTCCGCCCGTGAAATAGTTTGAATTTGTCTTGCACCTCTAAAGCCTCTGGTGAGCTCGGCTTATGGAGCGCGGACGCCGCGAAGATAGATTATTCCCAATACTCGGTCGTAATTCCGTTGACAACAACGCAGCAGAAGCACACGGTAGTTGCGGACCTGGGATTCTTCAGTTCACCTGAACGCAACGGAAGTTATCTGAATCACCCCTCGCCAAGATAACCAGCAAGACCTTAAAGGAGATCCATGAATACTATTACACGCAGGGACCAGTCCCGCGGTTTCACCCTACAGAACGAAGTCAATCGTCTTTTCGACGACAGCTTTAGTCGCGACCTGTCCGGTCATGCCGATCTAGCAACCTGGGCGCCGGCCGTGGACATCTACGAAACCGAAAACGAATTGGTCGTAAAGGCCGAGCTTCCGGACTTTCAGGACAAGGACATTGACGTCCGCATTACCAACAACACTTTGACCATTCGTGGCGAGCGCAAGTTCGAGACGGGCGTCAAGGAAGAAAATTACCTCCGGATTGAACGCGCATACGGTTCGTTCATGCGCAGCTTTTCGTTGCCGAACACAGTCAACTCGGAAAACATTCGAGCTGACTATCGCAATGGGGTCTTGACGTTGCATATGGCCAAGCGCGAAGAGTCCAAGCCGAAGCAGATCAAAGTCAGTGTCGCAACAAACGGCAAGTAGCCCGCAGATCGCATGCGGAGGGACGAGGCTTGCCCTCGTGCCGACAACCAAGGAGGTTGCCATGATCGAACGCAAAGAGCTTTCCAAAGAAGATATCGCTCACCGAGCGTACGAGCTGTACACGCAGCGCGGCAGTGAGCCTGGGAAGGATGTCGAGGACTGGGTCAGCGCGGAAATACAGCTAAGCGCCGAGACTGGAATCGCCCCAGCAAGAGCAAGAGCCGCACAACAAGGCCGAAACTGATTGATGTGGCGCGAAAGTGAGGGGCGGGTTGTTCCGCCCCTTCACTCCTTCCATCACGCTTTGCACCGTATGTGCCAAGTCCGCGAGTGCGGCGTCGAGTTGCTCGTGCAACTCGCCAAGCCAGGGAGTGAGATTCGCAGCGGCACTAAAGACTTGGTGTGGTATTTGAGTTTTGGGAAATGCCCCCAGTGCTTCTATCGTTCGATGCCTCAGTTCCGAGTGAGCAATTCCTGGACGAGAATAATGTGGGGAATCGTGCCGGTTTGTCTTGAGGGACGAGACGACCCAAGAAGACTGCGAGCAGACAGAAGCTAGAGGATGCGAGAAGCAATAACGATCAATGAGTTCAACTGGCCTATTGAACAGCTAGACCTATACGTTTCCGCATCACCAGTGGCAACCCGATTCCGGCGAGAATTAGGGCCAGGGAACTCGGTTCTGGCGTCTTAATAAACCCCTTATAGGAGCTGGTGGACGAGATTGTTGTCCTGCTGGGTTCCGTGCTTGTACCTATGACGGTGAATTCGCCAGTGTCGCCCGCGAAAATCCCGGTTCCACCCGTGATTACAGTGACGTTCGTAAACGCGCCCAAGCTCCCGCTTCCGGTAAAGGTGCCGAACGTTGTCCCTCCGGAAAAGACGTCCACAAAGGACCCACTGAATATGTCGGTAGTTAGGCCGGTGAAGGTAAGAGTGTAGGTAGTCGTCGTGGTGAAATCACCGGACAACAAGTCAACTCCAGAGCCGGTGGAGTTCACGTCAAAAACGTTGAAAGTACCAGTAGGAGAGACGGTGGCGGTGCTCGTGATCGTCCCAGAATCGGGTGTTGCGTCCGCCCGAACTGGCACGGCGAGAACGCCCAACAGGACAAGTGCGATCAAGATTGCGGCGGATGAGCGAATCATTGTGAGCCTCCTGAACAAGCACCCTGCGACGGGTTCAGTTTTTAATCGGCCCCTAGCTTTGGCGCGCAGTCTCCGTCAACGAGGTAATAGAAGTCAAGTCAAAATTGATACATAACTGGGTACGGGCAATACCGGTACGCCGCTGCAATTCCCACACAGTGACATTAGTTCCGGTTCCGATGCAGGTGCATATCGATATCAGATTGATGATCCAGCTAATCGACAATCGCGCGGCACGCTGGCAAATGTTCGAGGAATCGTTCGTTTAGGCAGGGACGTTTTGAGAATCGCTTGCACGGAAGAACGCTCTTCTCCATTTTCAGCTGAGGGAAGACAAACACATAAAGTCTTGCGAGAAATGCCGCGCACTCTTCAATGCGCTGGCGGACGAAATGGACCGCCATGCCTATGGGTTTGAGCATAGGAATTGAAAGGATTTCGAAGATTGCCGAAACCCAATTCACGGTTGAAGATTTCAGGAAGCGCATCCAATTGATGACCGATGAGAAATTAGTGCAGATGGGCGGGGCTGCGCGATACATGGCAGACCCGCGAAATCCTGCCGATGGTCGCTCAGTCGAATCGGTTTTCACAATTCAATTGCAGGAATGTCGGGAAGAGTGGAAACGTCGGCATCCGAAGACTGATTAGGGCTTGCAACTAGTACATGTCGAGTCGTAAGTTTGCACTGGGAAGTTCTGAGTGCCGCAGCTAGCTTTGCAATTCACCGGGTTCGCCCCACAGACTAGGTTCGCAGTCGCTATCGAATAAACCCCCGGCCCCGTGGAGGTATTGATGGTGTCAAGCGTATTGTGCATGGTACAGCAGGAGCCGCAGACGATTTCGATTAAGAAAAATTCCTGGCACGCTCCACCGGCTTGGGCATTGGTAACCGCTGGCTTAGCCCACAGAACCACGACCAGGGCGCTAAGTACCGCGACCCGCAACAACGAGAGTATGAGACGCATTTGGAAGCCCTCCTCCGGGACGGTCTTTCGGCCGTTGAAACTCAATTCGCCTTCACGCTCGCATTTCCTCTAAATTCATCGGGGGTAATGGCGATGTACTTTCCTGGCGTGCTCGGGTCGGGCTTCTGGAAATTGTTTGGAGCCCACCTGGTGCCATCGGCAAAATAGAAAAACTGCACTACAAGCCGCAAGGTCGTGATCGAGGTGACAGGTCGCTTCATCTCCACGATAGTCTTTATCTCGTCATAGTATGGTGCCAGCGGCACTTTCAATTCCTGACCGGGGAGGAGATGAATGGGCTCGGCAGATTCAAGGCCAACCTTCACTCCATCAGGACGGTATAGAGCGTTGTCGGGCCTGCGCCCGAGTTCGATCGATTTTGTCATAACTGGATCGCCCTTGATTCCAGCGCCCGTTTCCGGAAAATCTAGGCGAATGGAGCCTGCCACGATTTCCTTATGCGATAGATTCTTAATCACCAGCACGAGATTTTTCGTCCAATCATCGCCCGCCTCAAACGGCTTGCCATCCGTCCGTTTGTAAGGCTGCCCCGTGAGCGGGTCTTTGCCGGTCGGTGTCACGTCGGTCTCGCCCTCCAGGACCTGAACGATACTCACGGGGTCGCCCGGCACTTGGGGCTCCAGCCGCACAGTCTTAGTGTCCGTCGATTGGTTCTGCACCGTAGGACGTGTTGAAGCAGCCGTACCTTCGACCGCCGCGAGCACGTCCGCTTCGTCGTCGGAGGCCAGCTCTCCCGTCCATGCACCTCTCACGACCCCCGAACTATCCACAAGCATAAGTGTCGGCGTGCGCGTGACGCCGATGCCCGGCAGCGAAACTTGCTTAATTTCGTCCACGCGAACTCCGAGTCCATCCAGATACCGCTTCGCTACATCGGGCGGCTGAGGCAGCACAGCCACGGTCCTTGTCTTGCCAGCAGCAGCCGCAGTTAGCCTACGAAAGAAAGGGGCGCTCTCGGTGCAGTACGGGCAAGTGGTTTGCAGACCCATTAGAAGTGTACGGCCATTTGCGGGCCAGTTAACGCCGGTCGGGAGATGTTTCATGTCAGCGCCAATCTGGACTGAAGGAGAAGGAACGGAAACCTTGGAACGGCCTGAGATCAAATTTCCTCTCACGAGCAGCGCGCCCAACAATACAGCTAGAACGATGGTGGCCAGGTTAGCGGCGGTCCCAATTTTATCTCGCAGATTCATGGCTCGCTCCTAAATTCGCGGCCTCGGCCGGGCCGACAGTCACAAAAAACACATCATAGATAGTGCGACCGACATGGGAAACGTCCGGGTCATCCGGATTCGCTTCGCTTCGATAACGAAATTGGTTGCCGTATTGATCCCGTTTCTTGGAAAGGTAATATTCCAAGCTAATCGAATACACGCCCATCGACGGAAGTGTGTGCAACTCCTCCGGCTGGCAAATGCCGTCGTGATTGGTATCGATCCAGAGGCGCAGCGACGAGAAGATTCGGTCGCGGGCATCGATAACCCCGTCACCGTTTCCGCCGTTTTCGGGCTGGTCGTAGACCGCCAATGCCCGGAAGCCGTTCGGGTAATCGGAAGGCGGTTGCGGCGTGAAATCACCAAAAAGCTCTTTTCCGTTGTGGACCAGACCGTCGCTACCGGGCAGAGCTAGGAAGGCATTGTCTGAGCCGAGAGCCGTCCACGCGATTTGCACCGGATCGCGCGTGCCCGAGATGTCAAAGCGGACCCCATCGATTGCACTCGTCAAATGGAATCCCTGTCCACTCACGTCAATCACAATTGGTGATCCGGGACAGGGGCACGGAGCGCAGGTCTCCGCAAAGGATTGAGCAGTGAATGCCAGCATTGACAACACTGCTGAGGCTGCGGCAATTACCCGCCCCAAGCGGACGCCAGACAACCCGCTCGGTTTGCTCGAACGATTCATCTCACTCAATGGGAGGAAAGCAGAATTGAAGCCCAAGGGTCCTGGCATGTCGCCCTCCTTGGCAAACCACATATGCCGACTCTACTTTTCATTCGGGCAGACCTGTAACGTTCGCCGTTAATCTGGGCAAGCCCAAAGAAGTGAAGCCCAGGCCCGAACCACAAGCCACGTCTACTCGCCGGCGGAGTCCATGTCAAACGAAATTATAACCTCTAGAGCTACGTGATCATGCGATAACATGATAGCGCGACTGTAGAACCGAACGCACTTTCCTCAAGGATTGCGGTGCACACGCCGATTGACTGCTCGACGCCCAGCCCTTTGGTGTGATTCAAACTACGAAAGTCGGCAGTTTGTTTTTCATCCTTACTTTTGTTCACGCACTCGGCGTGCAGTGCTTTCAGCGCCCCAAATATTTCTTGAAACACTGGCGACTTCGTATCGCGGCAGAAAAAACGCTTTCGACTTCCAGTTTTCAGAAAATCAAGTGGCTGATGGTCGCGGTTTTCAACGCAGGCCGAATTTTGGGCGCGTATGACCACACGTCCATCAATCCGTTTGCGGATGTGGAGTTACCGAAGAATCGGCGGCCAAAGAAGGCGGGCAGGTATGCTACCCTGAACGATGTAATTGCGATGCTCAAGGTGTTAAAGAAAGGGAAGCAGCATGTAGCTGCTCGCGTCGTAGCCGTGGCTGCGTTTTCAGGGCTTCGCAAGTCCGAAATTCAGGGTCTGCGTTGGGAAGATTTGAAGGATGGGGAAATTCACGTTCAGCGGACAGCTTGGCGCACAACGAAGGTTGAGGAAGGTGCCAAGACGGAAGCCTCTTTGGGTGCTGTACCGATTCTCAAGGTTCTGCGAAAGCACATCGAGGCGCACCGCAACGGATTCCCAAGTGACGGTTTCGTTTTCGTAGGCGAGAAAATGGGGAAGCCGCTCGATTTGCACAATCTTGCGAACCGGCTTGTCCGTCCTGCACTGGCTGCGAAGAACATTCCGTGGTGCGGCTGGCACGGATTCCGGCGCGGGTTGGCGAGCAATCTTCATGCGCTCGGCGTGGATGACTTAGATATAATGAAAATCATGCGCCACAGCGACGTTTCCGTGACACGCGCCAGCTACATTAAAGTGGCAGATGCTGCGCAGAAGGCTGCGATGCGGAAGCTGGATGCTGCATTGTCGGCGCCAGGGAAGCGGTAAGTTTAGTTACATACGCAGGTACACTGATTCAAGCCTGAACTGCTGAGAAGCGTTTTCAGGGCCACGGTATTGAAGATTTGTAACAGGGCCGAGGTAGCTCAGTTGGTAGAGCAGCCGATTCGTAATCGGCAGGTCCCCGGTTCAAGTCCGGGCCTCGGCTCCAATTTTTCAGTGAGTTACGCAAATTTGTTCCCTGCCGCTTCCTCAGGCTCAATTAAGGACCCAATTGAAGTTTCGAGCTTGTCCACGGCGTCCGCAATGTCCGCAGTATTGACGATGCCAAAGCCTTTCGAGATTGTCGCCGTTCGTCAGCCGCAGAGTGTCCGAAAATGGCTCGCGGATTATTGGAACTCGGACAAATTTTCCCAGTATCGCAAAAAATACTTGACAATCTGAAAGCTTCCTATATACATGCGACCCAGCGATGCAAAGCGGCGTGGCGCTTTCCTCCCACGAGGGTGGAGTCTTCTAGTTTCGTGCGGGAAATTGGGGGCGAACGGTGATTACTGCTCAAAGAAGCGTGTGTCTCTTGGTGTGCTCCGTAGTCTTTCTCTTGGGATTTTCCCTTCCAGTCCGGGCGCAGAACGTAGGGAGCCTCCACGGCACCGTTGTTGACAAGACAGGTGCAGCCGTCCCGGACGCAAAAGTGACTGCCGTGGAAAGAAGTACTGACAGCTCGCGCACCACAACGACCGACAGGACAGGCTCGTTCAACTTCGCGCAACTCAATCCGGGCATGTATCGTCTAGAAATCGCAAAGTCCGGCTTCAAGATTTATCTTAACGGAAAAGTCGAAGTGTTGGTGGCCACTCCAACAAATGTGGACGTAGAGCTCGAGCTGGGTACCCTCAGCCAGCAAGTCACGGTCGAGTCCGCGGCTGCGCCGGCTCTGAACACCGAAGACGCCACCATGGGCAACACGTTCGGGCAAGACCAGGTTCAAAGTCTTCCGTTTCTCGCGCGAAACGTGGTCAACCTTCTTACGTTGCAACCCGGCGTGGTATTCACCGGCATGTCCGACACCGATCATCTCGCGATGGGCACGACCGCCAACCTGGATGCGCGGGATGGCGCCGTGGATGGTGTGCGCAGCAACCAGACGAACATCACAGTGGACGGAATCGACGCCAACGATTGGCAGAACCAGGCTGCTTTTACCAGCGCCCTGCCGATTACGCTTGACTCCGTTCAGGAATTCCGCGTGACCACCACGAATGCGAATGCAACCGACGGAATTGTGGGCGGAGCACAGGTCGCGCTCGTCACAAAAAGCGGCACCAACGAATTTCACGGAAATCTGCGCTGGTACTATCGGACATCGGGGCCGAACGCCAACGATTACTTCAGCAATTTGAACGGCATCCCTCGCGGCAAAGATCAACGGAACATAGGGGGAGGGTCTCTGGGCGGCCCCATCAAAAAGAAACGAGCATTCTTCTTTGTGGACAACGAGGATCGCCGCGAAAGTGTAGCCACACTCGCTCCAACTCGAAATGTACCAACCAGCACTTTAGCCGACGGCGTATTAGTTTATCAATGCGCTAATCCGGGCTCTTGCCCAGCCAGTAGCGTTACGGGCCTGGATGGAAAGGCATTCCAGATTGCGGCGGGAAATTTCGGATTGCCGCCAGTGTCAGCAACGGGCGCTTCGGTCAAGTCCCTGGATCCTGCCGGATTGGGCGTCAACCCGGCGATGGTCACCTACATGGCCCAACTGCCGCCGGGCAACAGTCCTCTTTCGGGGTTCGATGGCGGCTTAGCGTTTAACGGCCTCAATTTCCCCACCACGCTTCCTACGGCCGGCAATCTCTATACCGCACGTTTTGACTACAACCTTACCCAGGACGGGCGCCAATCGATTTTTGTGCGCGGCTCGCTCGAAGGACTACACCTCGGATTACTTCCTGGCGAGTTCCCAGGTGAGCCGTCGGCGCAGGAGTTGAGGAACAACAGCAAAGGTATCGCTGTCAATTACAATGCGCAGATTGGCTCGAACGTCGTAAACAGCTTGCGTTACGGTCTCACTCGAATTGGCGTAAATCTCTCGGGCGCCGCCGGACCAAGCTTTGATGTGCGTAATTTCAGCGACATCGTGGACTTCGTGCGCCCTAACATCCGCACCGTGCCGGTTAATCAGGTGAGCGATGACCTGACCTGGAGTCGGGGAAAACATACGTTGTCGTTCGGGGGATCGCTATTTTTTGTGCGCAACCACACCATCAACGGCATTAATTCATACCCGGCGTTCGACATCAACAGCGGTTTTTGCATCAACCTTTGTGGAGATGCAATTCCCGATGGCACGAACGCCCCGGTGCCGAACAACCCGTTTGCGTACACGTCGGCTTTCATGATGCTCACTGGTTCGATCACCGAGGTCAACGCCACCTTTTTTGCCACTCCCAAGGGCGACTTCCTGCCGGCCGGAAGCCTCGAGAACCGAAACTTCGCAGAGAACCTCGTTGAATCCTACGTGCAGGATAGCTGGAAGGTACGTTCGAATTTTACGGTGACGCTGGGACTCCATTACGGCTACGAAACTCCGCCATGGGAAGTCAATGGCAACCAGGTCGCTCCAACGATCGACCTTGGGCAATACTTCAAGCAGCGCGAAATAAACATGGACGCCGGAATTCCCTCTACCGCCTCCCCGCTGCTCAGCTGGGTATTGGCAGGCAGGGCAAACGGCAAGGATTCCTGGTACAACCCCAACCCTCACAATTTCGCGCCGCGGGTTGCCCTGGCGTATTCACCGGATTTCGGCAGTGACTGGGCAAAGAAGCTCCTTGGCAGCGGATCAGAGTCGGTATTCCGGCTTGGCGCGGGACTGTTCTACGATCGGGTTGGCCAAGCTCTGGCCGTTGACGCCGATCAGAATGGTTCTCCCGGTATCGCGACTTCGCTCACGAACCCTTCACAGCAATTCACTCTCGGTCCGCCGCCAGCGGGGTCACCGCCGGGGACGTTAATGGCACCTCGTTTCTCAGGCACGTGCTCGAGCAGCGGTTGCACTGGCCTTCCGACCGCCGGACCACCCTACTTCACTCCGCCCGCGTCGGTTAGCTTCCCGTTTGTTCCGTCTTCGACTGCGTCCAACCTCGGCTTCGCGGTCGATCAGCATCTGCAGACTCCTTACTCGATCCACCTCACGGCGTCCTACCAACGCCAGTTGCCCAAGGGTGTGGTGCTCGACGTCGCCTACGTGGGAACCCTAGGCCGCCGACTGCTTGGCAAAGCCGATTTTGCCGCGTATCTGGATCTTACCGACCCCGTATCCAAGACGGATCTTTTCAGTGCATACCGTCAAACCGCGGCGCTCGCCCAGGCTTCGCCCAACAATTCCACCCCCCCGATCGATCCGACCAACGTCACACAGCTTTCCACGATCAAGACGATCCCCTATTTCAACGATGTTCTTCCCAATATGCCGGCATTCACTGCGGCGGCCCTGGGGGATCCAAAATACGCGGCGTTGACGCCAACCCAAGCTTTCTATGCGTTTACGACGCAGAAGTCCGGCGCAAACGGAGCCGGAGGAGCGTCGTGGTCGTGCGCTTTGTTCGCATTGGACACGGCACCCTCACCAGGCGGCCTGCCGACCCCATGGAGTGCGAAGCTGGATCCGACCAATTCTGGATTCGTTTTGTTCCCACCGCAGTTCGCGCAACTGAATGCGTGGACCAACTTCGCGAATTCGAACTATAACAGCGTGCAGATAACGGTGAAGAAAATCGTTCCTTATGGATCGTTTGCGTTCAACTACGTATTTTCGAAATCGATTGACAACGATTCGACGGCGGAAAACGCGGATTCGTTCAGTCCCCTCACCGGAACCGCGACTGGTCTGATTCAAAACCCATTTGATCTGCGCTTGAACCGTGCACTCTCGGATTTCAACTTGAAGCACAATTTCAATGGTACAGCGGTGATCGACTTGCCTTTCGGACATGGGCACCATTACGGTGGCGACTCCAGCCGTTTGGTCAATGCTCTTATCGGCGGGTGGGAAATCACCTCTGCCATGAGATGGCACTCAGGGTTCCCGGAAAGTCCTTCGAATGGCTTCAATTTCCCGACGAATTTCTTCCTCACTGCATCCGGAACCCTGACCACTCCTCTGTCGACCCAAGTTACCAGGAACGTCGGCAAAGTGGACGGCAGCGGAAATCCTATACTTCCGAACCTGTTCGCTAATCCGGCAGCTGCACAAGCGGATGTTACATTTACTTTGCCGGGATTGCCCGGGTCGCGAAACGTACTGATAGGACCGGCATACGCAGCGGTGGACGCCGGAATCAACAAGAGCTTCAATATAACCGAACGCCAACGCCTGCAATTTCGGGTAACGGCTTTCAATCTATTCAACAGCGTCAATTTCAGCGATGCAACTCTCTCGCTAGACCCGACTTCGCCAGCTACGTTTGGGACTTTTACCGGAACTGCAAACCAGAACCAGGCCTTTGGGCGACAGGTCGAGTTTGCGGTGCGTTACGAGTTCTAACTGAGTTGCACCCGACTCACCGATGGGCCGTCGCTTAGCCGGCGGCCCTTGGTTCTTTGATCGGGAATTTGCACCGAGCGTCTGGCGCAGGCCTGCTGGCAAGTGCCAGCGCCAGTCTTCACCCTTCGCTGCCTGATGCTTCCGATTTCACTCACCCGGTGTATTCTCACACCGCGGTCAATACATGCCTGAAGATTCACACCAAAAACTTTCGCGCCGGGAATTGCTCAATGCGTTGACCATCGCAGGCGGCGCGATCTGCATTGGTCTCGACCGAATTCTCCTGCCGATAGCCTCGCTTGGACAGACGCCGAATTCGTTCGCAGGCGGCGAGATGTTGGCCATGATCCCTTTCGCCCGAGAAGGCGCGGTTCCCATGGATACCGCCGTCGGAGAGGAACTCGATGGACGCCTGTACACGGACCTGACCTCAGTCAGGCCGGAGCAACCGGTCACTGCTGCCGAGCGATTCTACATTCGCACGCGTGCTTCGTCGTTGATCCGAGAGCAGGACTTGCAATCACTCCTGCTTCGCGGGCTCACTGGTGCGCCCCTGGATGTCAGAGTCGGCGATTTGCGCGCCCAGGCGCGCCCGATGGGAAGCCACCTGATGGAGTGCGCCGGAAATACACGCGAGGGACGCTTCGGTTTGATCAGTGTTGCCGACTGGACCGGCATTCCGCTTGCCGAAGTGCTGCAACGCATTCCGTCCATCCCGAAGCGCGGGCGTATCCTGGTCTCCGGCTTCGATCGCTATGCGTCAGAATCGGCAAGCTCCACAGCAGGTGCCAGCTGGGTATTTTCGCTCGATGATATTCGCGCGACGGGGGCTTTCCTGGCTACCGGTATGGACGGCCAGCCACTCACGCGCGACCATGGCGCACCGGTTCGCCTGGTGGTTCCCGGCTGGTACGGATGCGCCTGTATTAAGTGGTTAAATGAGATTCGCGTAGTTCCTGACTCTGCGGAAATAACTTCGCAAATGCAGGAATTCGCCTTTCGTACGATGCAGCGTGGCTCACCTAAGCTCGCGCGCGAATACCAGGCCCCGGTGATCGATCAATCGGCGATGGTCACGCGCGTCGAGAAATGGCGGGTGGGTGAGAGAATCAAGTATCGAGTCGCCGGCATAATGTGGGGTGGTACGGCGCCTGTGAAGCGGCTTGAAATTCGCTTCAACCCTGAGGAAGACTACATTTCAGTGGACGAATTCCATCAGAGTTCGAACGATCCGTGGAGTTTTTGGAGTCATGCATGGTCTCCGGCTGCGCCGGGAATCTACCTATTGCGTTTGCGCGTTGCCGAGCCGGCGACGCAGACTCGACGTCTTGACATGGGGTTTTACATGCGAGAAGTTGAAATCTCAGAAGTCTAGGACCCATCGCAATCATCGCGGGAACGACCACCTAACGATGCCATCTTCTTTGCCACGTTTTTTCTTGGTTGCAAGCGCACTGGCAGTAGCAGTGTCGCTGGCGACGCCGGCGCTCGCTCAACACCCAGGTCACGACGCTGGAATGGTGGGTTGGGTACCGCGCGAAATCCTCGAGCGCCCGGTCCCCTTGCGTGAGGGAGTCGGAACACTCCATGACCCGGTGACAGCCTCGTCGCCCCAAGCCCAGGCTTATTATGATCAAGGTCTTGCTTATCTCCATTCCTTCGTTTGGATCGAGGCGGTACGATCGTTCAACCAAGCGTTGCGTCTCGATCCGAAGCTGGCGATGGCCTATGTCGGTCTCTCCGATGCGTACATCGGGCTCGCAGATGCCGCGTCAGCCCACCAGGCGCTCGACAAGGCACAATCTCTGGCTGATCCGGTTACAGAAATCGAGCGCCGGAAGATCGAGATTCACGTTTTACTTCTGGCGTGGCTTGACGATTCCGATTTGCAGAAGTATTTCACGTACCGAAACTCTATAACCGCCGCGATCACGTTGCGTCCGAACGACCCGTGGTTGTGGATTCAACGCGGTTTCGCCGAGGAAGGTTCTCCCCACGCGCACGGACAGAACGGCGGGCCGGACACCATCGCATTCTATGAAGCGGCGCTCGCTCTTGCGCCGGACGAGTTTGCGGCGCATCACTATCTCGCGCATACCTACGAAACCATTGGCCGCCGCCAGGACGCGCTAGCACAGAGTGAGATTTACGTGCGAATGGCGCCAGGCATTGCGCATGCCCATCACATGCACGGCCACGACCTGCGGTGGGCAGGGCGCACAGAAGAGGCGATCGCGGAGTTTGAGCGCGCCGAGGAGCTTGAGGAAAATTACTATCGTTCGGAAAACATAGCCGCTCGTTACGACTGGCACCACTTCCACAATCTGAGCCTGCTCGCGATGTGCTACCAGACGCTGGGACAGATGAAATCAGCAGAAAAGGTATTCCACACGGCTTTTGCGTTGCCGGTTTATAACGATGTCGCCGAGTTCAGCCGAAGGAACTGGCCCGAATTTCTGCTCAGCCGCGGCCGCTACCAAGAGGCTCTCTCGGCCGGGCAGGAGTTGGCCAACGGTAACTGGCCGATGGGTCGTTTCGCAGGACACACGATGGCCGGACGCGCGTTGCTCGGCCTCCATCAATTGGAAGCGGCACAGTCGGAACTCGCCTTGGCCGAGCAGGAACTCGAGAGTGTGCCGTCATCTGTCGCGGCAGAATTGCCCGACGCGGGATTGCTGAACGCCGAGATTCTGCTTCGCCAAGGCCAACTGGAGAAGAGCAATATACTTCTCCGCGCTATCGAGCAAAAGATCCGGGCAGTTCCGGGCCCTGATTCATGGACGGAGGCTCTGTTTCAGCTCGATTCAATCGCAAGCATGGCCCGCGAGGCAGGTGACTGGGACCTCGCGGAATATACGGCACAGCAAATAATCGAACACGATCCAAGCTATGCTGGCGGCTACTATGCACTCGGCCTGACTTATGAACATCGCGGGGAACCGGCCGCTGCGCACGAACAGTTTGTGCACGCCGAGAAGTCTTGGTCCAAGGCTGACGCCGAAATGCCGGAACTCGTTCAGGTGCGCCAAAAACTCGCTGCGCTGCAGCATGGCCGTTCAACCACAAATTGATTGCACATAGTCGGAGGGAACCAGAAGGGAACAATCAGCCGGGAACACCGTGCAATGCCGTGATACAGGACGCAAGAAAGAGAGAGACGAATCAATAACATAGATTGACTTGCGCAATCGGCAGGTCCCCGGTTCAAGTCCTTTCCTCGGTTACGGTCGCCTGTGGACGCCTCAGTGCAACTGTCGCGTCTTGTTGCAGAGGGCCGGAGCACGAACTCTTCGCGCGGCTGAGAGCCGAAAAAGTGGGCTCCCCCCGTCTTGGTGCTTTTCCGGACGCTGCTCTTGGGGATTCGCTTCGGGCATCGCACTCTCGTTCAGTCGAGTTCGGGGCGACGCTGTGAAGACTTCGGTGAAGGCGAGGTTGCAAAGCGAAATTCTTACATTCTTCGCCGCTCGCGGTCCCGCGGCATCTTGGACGCACCGACCTGGCACTGTTTTGGACGGGCCGGTGCGCGACGATAGCTTGACTCGTCACGCGATTCAGCAATGGACGCCACGTTTCGTCGACGGAACGTCCACGGCAACAAGCTTCCAACAACCTCGGCCTCATTAAGGCAAGGAAGGGAGGAGCGGCGGAGCAATTCGCTTGTGTTCTAGGAGTGAGGCCAACTCTCGAGATGAATCGTTGCTTTTGCCGATTCTAGTCCTTCGCGAATGGTCGCGAGCTGGCCGGCGGCGACGTTCTTGAACGTGTCGCTTCCGCCCAGCGGCCAGCGCACTTCAACATCGGCGCTCTTCTCCGCTCCTAATCCGAAATGCAGCCGCGGATCATTCGCGGAAACGTAGCTCGATTGGCTCATCACTTCCTGCGCTTGCGTCTTGCCGCCATAACGGACCACCACGCGTCCACCAATCGCGCTGCGATTGCTTTTCGTGCCCTCCAGCCGCACCTTCAGCCAATGGTTTGCCGGCGGAGCGTCGTTGCGCAGCAAGGACGGCGGCTCGTTCTGGTTCATGATCACCACATCCAGGTCGCCATCGTTGTCGAAATCACCGAACGCGCAACCCCGGCTGACGTGGCGCGCGGAAATTCCGGGGCCAGCCTCTTCGCCCAATTCGGCGAATCTACCATTCCCCAGATTGCGGAAGACGAGCCGAGGCCCGCGTCTCGGGTACCGCGCGTACACAGGTTCCAGCTCCGGATAAACCGTGCCGGTTACTATAAAAATGTCGGGGAATCCATCGTTGTCCAAATCCAGCAGGCACGTGCCCCAACTGATGAACCGGCGTTCGGTGGCCAGGCCGGCCTGCGAGGTAACGTCTTCAAATTCTCCTTTTCCCAAATTGTGATAAAGCCCCGTCGCTTGTTTTTGAAAGTGGGTCTTCACAATGTCCAGGCGGCCGTCCAGGTCGTAATCGCCTATGCCGACGCCCATTCCCGCGACCTCTTTGCCTTCGCCGTTCAGCGCCACTCCGCGCAGTAATCCTTCTTCGCGAAACGTGCCGTCGTGATTGTTCATCAGCAGCAAGCTCGGCGTGGAGTCGCAGGCGAGCAGAATATCGGGCCAGCCATCGTCGTCCACATCAAACGCGGCCGCGGTCAAACCATAGGAACCCTTTAGCGCCGCGACGCCCGACTCCTTGGAAACATTTGTGAAAGTTCCGTCACCGTTGTTTCGGTAAAGAAGATGCGTGGGCAGTGGCAAACCGCTCGGCCCACAATTCACGGGAACTCCTTCGTACTGGCAGTTGGGCATTTGCAACGACGGCTTCGGTGCGTTCGCTAGGTCAATGTCCGCGTAATTCGCCACGAACAAATCCAGGAGGCCGTCGCGGTTGTAATCCACGAAGGTACAGCCCGAGCCGAAGCATGTGTGCGCCTCCAGCAGCCCGGCCTGCGCGGTAACTTCGGAAAAGGTTCCGTCGCCGTGGTTGCGGTACAGGCGATTCTGCCCATAGTAGGTGACGAAAAGATCCTCGAAGCCGTCGTTGTTGTAGTCTCCGACGCAGACGCCGACGGCCCAGCCTGCATCCCGCAAGCCGGCCTTTTCGGTAACGTCAGTGAATGTGCCATCGCGATTATTTTTGTAGAGCCGGTTGCTGGCGCCCTGCGGAACATTCTCCAGCCTGCGCCCGCCGAGGATAAAGATGTCCATCCAGCCGTCGTTGTCGTAGTCGAAGAACGCGCAGCCGCCACCCATGATCTCCGTAACATAAGTTGCGCTGGCACTGTCGCCGTAGAACATCGTTTGGGTTAGTCCAGCGGTAGCTGCTACATCTACAAAGCGGGAGAACGGAGACTGAGATTTGCTGGGTCCGGGTCCGGCGATGGCATCCCAGCGTACGGGGATGAAGGCTGAAGCCAGCGCCGCAGGAACCATTTGCAACAAACGGCGCCGGGTAGAGGAAACGGGCATCCGGGGAATCATCGCGGCCAGTGTAGCACTGTCGGTCTGCTGCACCGAGATTGCGCGATGCGCGAGGATCTTTCGTGGGCGGAATCGACAGCGCGCCGAGCAAACCTGCGAAGAAAAATAAACTTTCCGTAGCTGTCTTCGCTCTGGTAGCGTCGAAACATTCCTGAGTCCAAGGTCATTTTCTATTCACCCGAGCCATGGCGATGTCCAACGCCGCGTTGCAGCCGCCCGCAAAACCACGGAGTCGCTCCGTGCGTTCCGGTTACCGCGTTGCCAGCATCGCGCTCGTGTTATGTCTCCTTCCGGCGCTCGCTGTACGGGGGCAGTCGCCGTCGGCCTCCGAAGCCCCCAGCACCACGAAGGACCGAGTGAACAGCCAGCGTTGGTGGCCGACCAAAGGCACGGTTCCTTTTGCAGACTTCGCCGGAGACAGCGCCTGCGGCCCGTGCCATTCCAAGAAGGCGTCGTCGCAATTGACTACGCCTATGGCCCAGGCTGCGGTTCGCTTGGCGACGCGCACGCCTTCGCCAGAAATCGCTCGAGCGAGTTTGCAACTTGGACCTTATCTATATCGGATTTCATCTGGTCCACTCGGTTCCCGGCTGGCCGTCAGCTCCGGCAAACGGTCCATCACAGCAAGCATCGCGTGGATCTTCGGGGCGGGCGTGCATGGTCAGACCTATATCCTCGACCACGACGGTGCTTGGTATGAAAGCCAGGTCAGCAGCTTCGCCTCTTTGCACGGCATGGATATAACTCCAGGGCATGCGCCCGTGGATGCGGGCAATCTGCAGAATGCTCTCGGAGAACGTCTGGCGACGTCGGCGGCGGGGCGGTGTTTTGCCTGTCACACCACGTATTCAACTACGAGTTCAAAGTTCGACGCTTCGCAAGCGGTGCCGGGAATCCATTGTGAACAATGTCATGGCCCGGGCCGAGAGCACATCCATGCGATTCACGCCGATGAGCGCAGCGAAGCGATAAAGGCCATACTCAATCCCGCGGATCTGGGCCCCGTGGAATCGGTAGACTTCTGCGGCGCTTGCCACCGGACCACGATGGACGTGGTTGAGTCCACGGAGGCCTACGGGCCGATCAACGTGCGCTTTCAGCCGTATCGCCTGGAGAAAAGCCGATGCTGGGGAGCCGAGGGCGATGCCCGCTTGACCTGCATCGCATGTCACAACCCGCACGAGCCGTTGGCCCGCGGCGCGAGCTATTATGACCAGCGCTGCTTGGCGTGCCATGCGGCGCGAGAAGGTGAACCAGCGGACCGCGACGCGACACCTGCGGTTTGTCCCGTGGCGAAGGCCAACTGCACCAGCTGTCACATGCCGAAAGCAGATGTCCCCGGAATGCATGCGAAGTTCACCGATCATTTCATCAGGATTGTTCGGGGCGGCGAATCGTATCCGAACTAGAGTAGGTTCTCGGACAACGCGGCGCCACGCGGTTTCTATTTTTGCGGCTGCGCGGAGTCCATGGCGCTCTTCAATTTCTGGGCTTGCGCGTTGCCGGGATCGAGCTGCAACGCGCGCTCCACCGCTGCTTGCGCTTCCGGCAGCTTGGAATCCAGATACAAAGTCGCCGCCAGATTTACCCAGGCCTTCGCGTATCCTGGCGAAGCGCCCACCGCCAGTCGGAAATGTTCTTCGGCGGGACCTGTGTCTCCCGCACGCGATGCTAAATATCCCAATTGGTTTTGCGCTTCTGCGAGTTTTGGGTTTAGCTTGATCGCTTGCTCCAGAGCTGCTCGTTCGTTCTGAGTATCGCCTACTTTTTCGAATGCCATCGCCAGCTTGTAGGCGAGCGATGCGTCTCGCGGATTCTCGACGAGAGCTTCGCGATAGAGCGCGATCGCCTGTTGCGTATCGCCCGCGGCCATTTTCTCGTCCGCAAAATCGGACTTGGCGTAAGCCTGTGTCAGATCGGACTTCTCCTGAGCCTCCTGCTTGTAAATCTTGAGCTGGTTCTCTGCCTCTTGATTTTCGCCCAACGTCCGCAGCACTGCGGCGAGTTCGAAGCGTACCGCCGGATCTTCGTCTCCCAGGTCAATGGCTTTCTCGAGTTGCTCGCATGCTCCTTGGGGATCCTTCAGTTGAGCCAGCACGCTGCCTAGGTTGCGGCGCGATTCGACGTGGCTCGGGTTCAACGCCACGGCCTGTTGCAGGTGATCGCGTGCGGCCTGGTATTGTCCGGCACGCCGTTCCAGGACTCCGTTTAAATACAGAACTTCCCAGTTCTGAGGAGCCTCCCTGAGCAGTCGGGTCGCGAGCTGCTGTGCTTTCTCCGCCTCATCCTGCTGCACCAGGATCCACAAATAGAGCACGCGGACTTTCAAGTCCGCCGGGTGATGCTGGATCGCGGTTTCTAGCACGTCGGACGCTTCCTGCCTGCGCGCTTGCAGGACGAGCGTGGCCGCAAGCGCTTCGGCAAGCGGCAGAGAAGCTGGTTGCGCGCGCAAGGCCGTGCGCAGAATCTCGTCGGCTTCATCCAGTTTTCCAGTTTGGCCGTAGGCCAGCGCCAGATCCAGGGTCAGCTCGGGCGTCCCAGGCGCCGAATGAGAGCGCGGACCGAGCAGAGCGATCTCCGCGCTGTAATTTTTCTCCGCGAGCAAGTCCTTGCTGAGCGCGCCGAGTGCCATCGCCGATTTCGGAGCAAGCGCGAGCGCGGCACGCCATTCGATTTCGGCATCCAGGGTGCGATTCAGCTGATCCAGAGCCGCGCCCAAGAGCAGGTGCGCCTCGAGCGGCTTGGGATCGAGCCGCAGCGACTCTTGTAATGGACCGACGGCGTCCGCTACATTTCCGGAGGAATACAGACTGTGGCCCAACCGATATGCCAGGCGCGCGGAGCCGGGATTCAACTGGAAAGCTCTTTGGAAATCTTCCGCCGCGCAAGCAAATTGGCGATGCTGGTCAAACCACATTCCGCGTTCGGTGTAAGCCGCCGCGCTGGGATGGGCTTGTAAGTTGGCATCGAGAACCGCCGAAGAGCTGCAAGTCGCTGCGCAGCACGGCGCGAAGCTGAGCCAGGTGATCGTCAGGAGTAGCGCTCGAGTGTTAGCAAGCCCTTGCGCGAGAAATCTGTATGGGCTATCTCTGCGCAAGTCGAGACTCGGGGAGTCGCCGGTCGAGGGCTGCTTTTGTGCTGGCTTGTGGACGGCTGCCAGGCGCAGGCCAGCGGACTGCACAGCAACAGCGATCACCTTCGAGAAATCTTTCAGCGACATTTTAGAGCGGAGCAACGGGGAAGTGGTGCAGTCACGTGATTCATTTTACGCTTTGCGTTGTTTCTGCACGACCGCAGCCGGGTTGAACGTGTTCGAGTCTTCGACTTCGTCGGATTCCATCGAAACGCGTTCCAGGAAAAAGCCGAGGTTGCTCTTCATAATCACATGTGGCGCGAGGCGCAGTTGGTGCGAAGGGCATCGCCCTCCCACCAGAAATTCATGCAGCATGCGCAACGCCAGCTGCCCCTGACTTTTGGGCCGCTGGTAGAGCGTGGCGACCACCGCTCCCGATTCGATATGGGGAATCAGCGCCGGGAATAGATCGGTGGTGATCACGGTCATGTGATCATTCAGCCTGCCAACGTCGCGCAGCGCTTGCAGCACCGGAGAAGAATTGGCGGTGCTGATGTATAGCCCGTTCAAGTCTGGATGCTCTCGCAGCAGAGTGCGGCCCGTTTCGTATGCTTCCGCTTCGTCTTCGTGGTTCTGTACCGCCTCCAGAACTTGAATCGAAGGAAAGGAATCGTTCACGGATCCGCGAAACGAATTGTATTTCTCGGCGTGATCGGTGATGGCCAGGTCGCCGGTGATCACCGCAATCTTGCCTTTCCCCTGCAGTAAACGGCTTAGTAACTCGCCAGCCAGGGCGCCGCTCGCCGGCGAATCAATCGAAACGACCGCGAGACGGGCCGTACCGGGAGCATCGGTAACCACTGCGACGACAGGTATGTGAGCCCGGGATGCCTTTAGGATGGAAAGGCGGAGGTCTTGCGGCCGGCCGGTGGCAATAATGATTCCGTTCACCTCTGACTGTATGGCTTCATCGAATGCCGCCTGTTCGCCAAAGCCCATGCGCGGAAACGTTCGATACTCTACGTCAATGCCGAAAGCCGCGAAAGTGCGGGCCTCTTCCTCAATCCCTTCGCGGACCGTGTCCCAGAAGGAAGCGATTTGGGCGGGAAGGTTTACCGATATGCGCAGCCTGCGTTTGGACGATAGAAATCGCGCGGCCGGGTTCGGTTGGTACCCCATAGCCTTGGCCATTTGAACGACGCGGGACTTGGTTAGGGGATTCACCCCGCGGCGGTCATGTAAGGCACGATCCACTGTGCCGATCGAGACTCCCAGGGCTTTAGCAATATCCCGAATTTTGGCAGATTCGCTCATCATCGTGGAGGTCGTTTACGTCCACGTCCACTGTACCGCAGGCTCAGTACGGTAGCACAGATACAAATATCGTAAAATATGATGAAAGTCATCAGAAATTCCTTGACAACTGTCGGTGGATGGAGTGATTATGCGCGAAATCACCGTGTACGTTAACGCAAACTGATTTGCCAGGATCGTAGGCGTGCGGGGCTCTGGGTGGGACGCTGGTGGGTTAATTCCGTGGAGGTTTAGCCATGCGATTTTCGTTGAGCAGGTTTGTGTTAGCCTCGGTCCTGGTGGTTTTATTCCTAGGGGGAACCACAGCTTTCGGCCAAGGCACCAGTGCCAGCCTCGCCGGCCAAGTTACCGATAACTCCGGCGCCGTGGTGCCGGGAGCGACGGTCACCGCAACGAATACGGACACCAGTCTTGCGCAAACGGCGAGCACTGGCGGAGACGGAATCTACCTCATCGCGCCGCTGCCGCCCGGTCATTACAAGCTCACGGTCGAGGCCAAGGGCTTCGAACGGTACCTGCAAAGTGGTATTGAGTTGTCCGTGAACGTCAATTCCACCCAGAATGTCGTTCTGAAGACCGGCAGCGTCCAGGAAACCGTAACCGTGTTCGAGAACGCCGAGCTGATTAACACCACCACCCCGGAGCTCGGCACTACGGTCAATGAAGCCGCAGTTACGCAGCTGCCCTTGAACGGCCGCGATCCTTCGTCACTGGTGTTCCTCGCTCCAGGAACCACAAGCGTTCTTGCTGGCGGAGGGCAGCCAGGCATTCAGGCTGGGTTTTCCTTCCCGACCGAGACGGGAGCATCCGCCAATGGCGGGCGCCAGGGCAGTACCGAATACTACTTGGACGGCGTCCCCAACATGGACAACTACCTGGGGTTGACGGCGCCATTTCCCAACGCCGACGCGACGGAGGAATTTCGCGTCATTACAAACAATTTCAATGCGTTGTATGGATTCGCGCCGGGGGCGGTGGTCAGCGTTGAAACCAAATCCGGAAGCAATGGTTTTCACGGCGGAGCTTTCGAATTCCTGCGCAACAAAGATTTGAATGCCAGCAACTATTTCAGCCATTCCGTTGATCCGCTCAGGCGCAATCAGTTCGGGGGAGATGTCGGCGGCCCCATCAAGAGGGACAAGCTGTTCTTCTTTTTGAATTACCAAGGTACGCGGTCCTTCAGCGCGGCCACCTCCAACTTTACCCAGACGCCCACGGCGGCCATGTTGAGCGGAGACTTCAGCGCCATACCGCAGACCCTTTGCCCCCCGGGCGGCAAGAACACACCTGTCGGCTGCCCCTTTGCAACCGTGGGAGGAAAACCAAATCAGGTAAATCCCGCGCTTTTCAACCAGGCCGCCGTTACCGTCACCACGACGGGCCTTCCGCTCGGGGGAGATGCTCAGAATACGCCCGGCGGCGTCTTCTATCCCGGTGCAGCGGTGATTCAAAATTTTGACGAGGGCACCGCCCGAATCGACTTCAACATTTCGCCCAGCCAGCGAATTTCGCTGCGCAGCTTTGTGGATAACCTGATTCAACCTTCCGAAGACATTCCCGGCAACATCCTGTCAGTACTCAATCCTAGTCCGTGGTCCGAAGTGTTCGGCGAAAGAATGGAGTTCTACAATGAAGCCTTGAGCCACACTTGGACGATCAGCCCGACCATGGTGAACACAGTTTCGGTCTTCTGGACACAGATGTCAGCGCACAACGCCGCCGCTGTGAAG
>Ga0210394_10001546_pt1 | contig 36248 bp, 35 predicted proteins | sample IncBWC12MmetaG_FD_160121 | JGI IMG/M metagenome (GOLD analysis project Ga0210394, IMG submission 160121) | Forest soil microbial communities from Barre Woods Harvard Forest LTER site, Petersham, Massachusetts, United States - Inc-BW-C-12-M | ecosystem: Environmental > Terrestrial > Soil >... | reverse complement strand
ATGAAGCCGGAATCGCTAGTAATGGCGCATCAGAACGGCGCCGTGAATACGTTCCCGGGCCTTGTACACACCGCCCGTCACATCACGAAAGTGGGCTGTACTAGAAATCGCCGAGCCAACCGCAAGGGGGCAGGCGCTCAAGGTATGATTCACAATTGGGGTGAAGTCGTAACAAGGTAGCCGTAGGAGAACCTGCGGCTGGATCACCTCCTTTCTAAAAGAAAAGGGAGTACGAACCGCCACTGGCGGTTACGGCTCTCCACTCGGTCTAACTGACCGGGCGTTCGGCTCTCAAGCCAGCCCTTCGAAACCCGCAAGGGTTTCTCAGGGTAAAAACGGGTTCTGGCAAGTCTCATCCGATCTCCCCGAAGCCGCGCAAGCAGCGGAGGGGTTGTTAAAGAGCAATCAAACCCTTTGAGGCTCTCACGAGTTTCTCAGGGCGAGCAAACGCGAGAAGGCCCGATTCGATGACCTGCCCCGGCCGGGGCGGCGAGTTGAATCGGGCCTTTTTAATTTGTGCGCACATTTGCGCAATAAAAAAGGCGGCGGACTGAGAAATCGGTCCGCCGCCTTTTCATTTGTGGGTCGAGTTCCCGGGATCGACTTGGCTTAGTGGCCTTAGTCCTGCGCGGAGAAGAACGGGAGTGCAGGAATCTTCTCCTGTTGCACGGCCTGCAGCTCGTTTGGATCGATTCCCAGAGCTTTGAGAATCGTCGGAGCTACCTGCTGATTCGAGACGGCGGTTCGGACCGTTTGTGGATCGAAGCTCGGGAACGAAAAAAGCAGAGCGGTGTGCAGGTCGTCTTCGTTAATGCCGCCGTGTTCTGCGATCTTGGAACCGCCGGTGAAGATCACGCCCGTGTTGACCTTGAGAATGATGTCCGGCGTGCGTGGATCTTCGCCGGGTCCGGTGCCCGGGACGTCCCACTTGTTGGCGAGCGATGGCCCCGCGAAAATTTCCTGGATGCCGAGGGTTTGCTGGTTGTCGGGCTCACTCAAAAGCGAGACAACTTTGGAAGTGAGGTCCGTGCTGGTCAGCCAAATCAGTGAAGCGTCGTCGGAGATGTCGAATGCTTCCGAGGAGCCGATCAGCGTTGCGGGCTGGCCATTGCCGATGGGGTGCAGTTTTGAATGGTCGATCGGGGACTGGCCGTGCTTGGCGCAGATGATGATAAGGGTGGAGCTGTAGTGGCCCGTATTCTTTAGTTCCGTGACGATTCGCGCGAGTGTTTGGTCGACGAAATCCAGCTCGGAGGCGAGACCCGGTGCCGGTTCGCCGAGAACGTCCAAATAGCCGCCGCTTACCGCGGGCCCGTTCTTTACGATTGGACCGCTCTTCAGTTTCTCTCCGACGCTGACGGCCTGATAATTGAAGCCGAAGAGGGTGGGGACTGGAGCAGGCTTCGAGCGATCGTGCGTGAAGCCATCAATCTGATTGATGACGGCCTGCACGTGAAGCAGGTCGTAGCACTTGATGTTGCGGAAATCGGTGGTCCAGCCGTCGTCAAAGGTGTTGTCAGGCTGAGGCACCGGATTGCAGCCCGAGAACTGCGGAAGCCCCACAGGATTCGAGTTAATTTCCGGCCCGTAAAAGTCGTCGACACCTTTGCCGCTGGGGCCATTGGTCCATTCATAGGAAGGGTGCTTATCGGTCCAGGCCGTGGTACCGCCATTGGCTTTCACCACTTCGAAAATCGTGTTGACCTTGAGGTATTGATGCGGGAAAACCGGGGCGCAATTTTTGGCCGGGTCGCGCGGAAGAAAATTGGGATTGATGCCGCCGCCGCCGTTGAGCAGGGTCAGATTGAAATCGATGGATTCATCATAGGCCATTGCGGTGCCGACGACACTGGGGCACAGGCTGGGGCCGCCGGTGATGGGAAGCGAGGTGGTTTGCGCGGGTGGAGAAAGAGCGCGATTGTAGGTAACGTCATACCAAAGGCCGACAGTGGCCGGCGAGCCACCGGTGACGAGAGAGGCGAGGCCGGGAAATGAGTCGGAGGGTTCGGAGGTGCTTGCGTTCGTGTAGGTGATTCCATGAGCGCTGAGTGCGGCGAGCGTGGAAGTGGGATGACTGGTGACGTAGCGGGTAAGATCGAGCGCGTGCAAGCCGTCCACACTGATGAGAAGAACGTGGCGGATGCCAACAACCTGAGTGCTTTGATTACCTTCGCCGCCAGCGCCCGTTGGCTGGGGGATGGCGTAGAGCGGCATCGCGATGAGCGATGCAGCCAGGGCTGAAGACAAAAATCTACGGAGCAAATGCATCGGGAAATCCTCCTTGGAGTGACTGCTGAGTGAAAAACTCTAGCGAAGGGTTGGAGGGCAAGAGTGAATGCAGCGTGAATCGACGGTTAAAAGTAAATTTTCACACTGGGCAAGTAGGCGTGGAAATCTGAAGATGACGGCGAAGCCTGCGCATCGAGGAATCTTTGGAGGAAGATAGGGTCGTAGCGGTTCAATTCGATGAGCGTCCAACGCGATCGGGGTCGCGCTTCATATAGAATTTGCGATCATCTTCATGCGTGACTCGGAAACCAAGACGCTCGTAGAGCCGCCGAGCGGGATTGATTCTGACAACATTCAGGCAGACCGCAAGACCGAACTCAGCGGCTTCGCTAATCAATCGCTTCATCACTTCTGTGCCGATACCCCTGCGCTGAAACGGGCTATCCACAAACATCTGCGCGACAAAAATCTCATTATCTTCTCTGATGGTCTGCAACCAGCCGACATCGGTACCGTCGAGCGCTATAACACGAACCTGCGCTCGGTTCCACTGCTGCCCGAAGCTGGTTTCTTGAGCGTTTCTGTCTAGACGCAACTCATCAATGATCCATCTCATTTCGGCGAAATAGAGACGTCTGCAGTACTCAAAGTCATGCTCAAGAGCTGGACGCAATCCAATCTGCACTGGTCTATTCTGCAGCATCGATACGGTGACCTCAAACGACTGTGCTGCAAATAAATTGTCACAGCGGGCAAGTAGGCATGGGAACCTGAAGATGACGGCGAAGCCTGCGCATCGAGGAATCTTGGGAGCATGATAGGCGGACAAATGAATAACGAGTTCTCCGAACGAGAAGCACGAGTGCGTGAGAGTTTTTCGCGGCAGGGATTCATGCGGCATCTGGGCGCGGAGATCACTAAGCTTGGGCCGGGCGAATGCGAGATCCAGGTTCCCTATCGCGAAGAGATGACGCAGCAGCATGGATATTTTCACGCGGGCGTGACAGCGGCGATCGCGGACAGCGCTTGCGGATATGCCGCCTACGGGCTGATGCCCGCAACGTCGTCGGTGCTGACGGTGGAGTACAAAATCAATCTGGTGGCGCCGGCGGCGGGCGAGATCTTGATTGCGCGGGCGCGCGTGCTGCGATCCGGAAAAACGCTGAAGATTTGCGCGGCGGATGTTTTTGCTGTGAAAGACGGCAGAGAGACACTTTGCGCAACCACGCTATCGACGATCATGGCGATGCAGGATCGCTCGGATATGGTGGCGAAATCTTGATGCTTGCAGCAGATGCTTTACACAAGAAAGCAGGAGTCGGGGGTCGTTTTTGTGCAGGCTGCGATATTTTTGTGCAGCTTATGTTTCCTTGTTCTCATCTTCTGTGCCACACTTTTGCCAATCCCCCAAATTCGCCAATTTGCCAAATCCAGAGGCCCATTTCCAAACGTAACGGAAACGGATTATGTGGTTTTGATCAAAAACATCCTGATACTTAATGAACCCCCTCACTCCAACGAACAGCCTTCCGCTCTTAATTTCGGAGAGAATAGGATCTTTTCTCAAGAACAGAAAGGCATATGGTTCCAGTGGGGCCGAATTGGGCGGAATTATATTTGGGAAATCATGGAGTGGGAACATCACTCCGCTACCAAATTCAGGTTCGTTAATAAGGTTTTCGGGAGTTTCGTAGGCTACGCAACTGGTTTCAATGATAGACGCGGCGGTCGTACCAAGAATGTTCACGACAAAATTGATCACATAAGCACCAGCGTCGTCGATGGGAGTCAGGCTCAAAGGTTTTGGTTGCAATTTCAGTCTGGCTCTCTCCTTCTTAATCAGCAGATCAATGTTGTCCTTAGCCGCTTTCGCGGCTTCCTTAGTTTCGTAAGCCTGATACCAAATACCGAACAAAGTGAGAATCCCTATCATCGCCAGTATCCATTCAGGGGATGCATACCAATGTGGCGACTCATTTGTGGAACTGTTTTTCTTTGCATCGGAATTTTCGTTATCTACAAAAACGGTCGTCGGTTCTTGTGGTTTAGCTTTTTGTTCGGTCTGTGTGCGGTGTTTGTTTGGGTTAGTAGGGAGGTTGACTGCGAAGCTGCAAAACACAAACAAACTGGAAACTGTTGTGATGGCCAATATGTGGGAGATTTCTCTCTGCAGTCTGTTTCCTCTTTTCAAGCTGCGTTGCTCCAAAACACAGGTTCTATCCCAAGTTCGCGCATTTCGTGAATGATTACGACGAGATTATGACAGAGAATCTTACAAAGAGTTTCGTTGACCATCGCAATATCGGTCTTGCGAGCCACGAGTTTGTCCAAAATGCAAAAGCCCGTATTGGAACAAACCTCGCAAAAACAAGCGAAAAGCGTCATAGGATATACTCCATTTCGTGCGGATTATTCAGTTGCTCACCGAATGGGCGTTTTTTGGAATCGGATTACCACCTACTATTTTAGGGATGTACGTGGTAACCGATGAGGTTAAAGCTTTCAGGGCAGCGCGTTACCTGTTTTGGTTTTCTGCTTTGTGGATGTGGGGAAAAATCATGTGGTGGGGCTTTAACTCAGTAGAAGGCTTTCTCTATCGTTCGATAGCCGTTTTTATTGCTTGTGGTCTGATAGGCATTGGCCTCACTGAAGCATTGCGTCTCACGGCAAGGAGAGAGGCTTATCATCAAGTTTCGCCAGCGCCTCCTCCCGACGTTACAACGGAAGACCATCATGCAACACCCTCTCCCGCACCGAGCGCCAGCACGGAGAATCACGGAACGACCGATAAGATCGAAACTGAAGTTAAACATCAGGCCACCAGCGATTCTGTGGTGCCAGTGGTCAAGAAAACCGAGAAATCTCACCAAGAAAAGCAAATAGAACAGCGACCCCCAATCGTTCAATACCCATACGGAAATTTAGAGCAGCGTTGCGATGCGCTAGGAAACGAAATCATCGAGCTTGCAGACAGTCGGGACCAAGTGCGCCCAGACCGCAGAAATGTCCAAGACTACAACAGCTGGTACGCGCTGAATGACGGAATTTATTTTCATGCCCGCTATTATGACTTCGTAAAAGACCTTCAGAACCGACTTCTGAAGGTCAATATCGAGGATCCACAGCTAGACAGATTAGTAAAACAGCATGAGGATGGTTTGCAACGCAGACAGCAAAACGTTGAACAGGCCGTTCAGTTTCCTCAGGCTTATCATCTCTCAACAGAAGAAATCAGGCAGATCGGTCAACGGTTTAAGGCTCTAGCTGCTCAGATTCGAGCAATTAAATAGGTAATCGAGGCGATGCAAGTGGACAGTTTTTGTGCAGGTCAGGGAGTTATTGTGCAGGCGGGGTTTGGTGTGCAAAGCCATGCAGGATCGGCGGGTGGCTCACCCTTGGACTGGAAGGATTTTTGGGCTTTTCGCTAGAATTTGCGGGTGCCCCGTCCTTCGCGCTTTTCGAAGGGTGGGGCTTTTCTCCTTCGCTTAAACCCTACGAAGCATCCGGTGCGCAGACGTTTCGCGCGTGGACCGTTTTCAAAATGGTGTTGTGTAACAACTGAAGGCGATGCAGTGAAGTTTTGTCGCCCCATAGCGGCGCTTGGGATTCTTCGGCATCGAGAGCACGTCAACTGTGGCCCACCCTTCGCAAACCCAGCGAAGGATGGGGCACCCGCAAGGGCTAAGACTAAACCTCGGAGTGAACTGCTCGCGAGTGCGATATCGTGCGAATGCCAAGATTAGAAGGGGTGCTGCGTAACAAAGGCGCACAGGCAAGAGTGCCTGTGCCACTGAAAGGCAAAATTCAAATGGGCGGGCTGGGACCTGGGCACAAATCGGAGAGGGCGAGGCTGGCGCGACTCGTCAATATAAAGAAAGCGCGGGCGGCGAGGAAGAGGGAACCGCTGCGATGGCGGAGCGGACTGGAGTCGCGGATCATCGAGCAACTGGTGTGGCAGTGGTGGGTGGAGAGCAGTGGCGAGTGGCTAGTGGCTAGTGTGCGGAAAAACCAAGGGCAGACCCGAAAATCGGGCAGGCCGTGGGCGAAGTTGCGGGTGGCGAGATTTTTAGAGGTGAGTCACACGTGGGTGAACAAGCTGGTGAAGCGGATCGAGCGGGACCCCGACCGGATGCGGAGGCGAATGGCGGCGTGGGCGCCAGCGAGCTTCGAAAAGCTAGAGCGGGCGCGGGAAGAGACGCGGCGACAGCGGAAATTCGGTTGGATACGAGGCCCGATCCGGATGCGGCGGGTGAGGTGGACGCTGGGGGGCAAAGCTCAAAGGGCGGTGGTGTGGACTTACGCGGAGAAGCGGCGACGGGAGGAGGCCCTTCGACTTCGCTCAGGACAGGCACGCGGCGGACAACAGGGGCCGCCAAGTGTGTGTTATGCGGATTTGCCCGCGTGGGCTAGAGGCGCGGTTTAGCGGGTCGCTTCCGGTTGGATTCGACCGCTACTTGATTTCAACCTTATACTTCGCGGTGTTCACGGGCGCTGCGCCTTTCTCGAATGGACGGGCGTATTCGAACTCGATATCCGTCGTTCCTTTTCTTAAGGGCTCAAAGGTCCACAATTCTCTCCCGCCGGAACCGATCCTAGTCGAGTTATCCTCGCTGTAGGTTTCACTCAGTTGTTTGAGAACGTTGGAATCCACAGGTTTGGCGAGGCGCCACGAATAGCCGGTGGTGTGATTGGCGGGCAAAATAATTGTGAAAGATGTTCCCACTTTGGAGTGAATCTCAGTGGGGTCGATTTTGCTTTCCTTCGCGTCTTCGGGCGAGCCCGGTTCGGGGCGTCTTGAGAGCATAGGTCTGTCTTCTTCGCTGATCTCAGCGCTCTCACGATCCGCATCATCGCTGGTGAGAACTTTGAGGACACGCGTTTTGACGAATCGACCGGATTCGTCAAAGTCAAAACCGACAACGAGCGTGCCAATCCGCGCGCAGGCATGGCAGCCATTGAGGATCAGATAGTCGACCTCAAAACTTTGGCGGCCGTTGTCAGAGCTGCTTTCAACGGGCTGCTCGGTGTGATAGCGATCCGCTGGAAAGACGTTTGCATTCGGATTTTTTTGCAGGAACGTCGCGTAGTCTGCACTCTTGCGCAGGTCTTCCTTGGATAGGAATTTGTAATCGTCGACGTCGATGATGGGCGGCGTGCCGTTGACGAGGAGGACGCCGTCCAGATCATTGGCGCGAAAAAGATATTCGATGTAGGCGATGTCCACGTGGCCGGTGTCGCGGAAGGCGCGAACGTAAGCCAAGCCGTTGGCCGCGAACTCCTTGACGAACGCCAGCGCCTCTTCAGAGGCGCCACTTGATTTCATGGCGTCGAGGAAGCAGGTTTCGTGCTGCGCGGGATCGCCTTCGGTACACTTCCGGCGGATGTCTGATAGCTGTTCGGGAGTCGGAGCCCACACGGAGTTCGCGGTGATTCGGGGCGTCGAGTCGGCGGCAGAAGGAGCAGGGCTCAGCGGGCGCGCCAACGGTACAAACCAATTGAACGTCGCACAGCACAACGCTAAGGCTGCGAAGATTGCGGGGCGCGTCATTTTGTTTCTTCTAGTTATTTCTTCTGGCGGCGAGCCGGACAGGGAACACTGCGGCCGGCTCGCGCCACTCGAACTACTCGGAACCGCCGCCGGGCACGAAGACCCGCGTGGCGTTCGAGAGATCCACATCTTTCTGCTCGGTGCGGACGCGAATGCTGCGCATCTCGCCATTCTTCTTTTTGCTGCGCGGCGTTTCAAATTTCAGCCAGTATTGATTATTCAGCACCACATTGAGCTGCTCGAGGAAGGGAGCGAAAGAAATTGGCGTCTGCAGGCCCTGGAAAAACGCTTCGCCGCCCGTCCCGTCGGCCATTTTGGCGAGGTTGCTTTGCCCGTAGTTCACCTGAAACATATTGCGGCTGAAAGCACCAATTCCGCTGGCGTACAGCGTGTGAATCATCACGCCCGCCTTTTGCGCTCTTTCAATCGTCGTGTCGACATCGGGGCTAAATGGGTCACCGCGGAAGCGATCGATTCCATCGGCCATAAGCAGCACCTCGCGGCGCGCTCCCGTTACCGGCCAGCGCTTGATCAGATCCATGAGCGAAAGATAGATGCTGGAATACGCGGCGGTTCTACCGAGCGGCAAGCGAACGGACTTGGCTACGGCTTCGTGGTCCGTGCTGAACTGCGACGCGGCCTGCACGGTGCCGTTGCTCGCATAAAAAACTGCGACACCGCACGATTTGGGCTGGCTTTTGATGAAGCTGGTGATATCGCTGATTTGATTGCCGATGTCGATGCGATCCGAGTCATCAATGACGATGGCCAACTCGAGATTAGCTTTGTCGCCCTGCGCGGGAACCCAGGCGATGACGTTCTGCTTGTCTTTACCCGAGTAGACCGAGACATCGCTCTGGCTGATGACGGGGGGCGCCGTGTATTTCGGGCCGAGGGCGGTAACCACCGTAGTGATGGGGACATTGCCCGACGATGCTTGCTTTTGAGCTTGCGCGGAAAGCGCAGGAGAAAGAACGGCAAGAACTACAAACAAGAACGCAATTCTGCGAAATGATGTGACCATTGATGCCTCCTCCGTCGAAATGTCCACAACGTTCGCATTCCGCGCGAATGCGAATGAGGTTGTGGGGCGACAGCGCGCAAGAACCAATCAAGAACAGTAAGGTATTGGCCGCTGTGTGCGCCTGTCAAGGATTGGAAATAAACCGCTCATTTATTTTTCGCTGCCCGGAACGAAAACCTTGTCCGGAGCCTTGAGTTGCACGTCGCGCCGCTCGGTGGAGACTTTGATGCTTCTAAGTTCTCCCTTGGCGCCATTTTTGCTCGGAACGGTGGCGAACGTCAGAAAGTATTGGTTCTTGATCACCATTCCCACCTGGCTGACATATGGGTCGATGCTCAGCGGGGAGCGATCTCCGGAGAAAAACGCGTAGCCTCCAGTGCCGTCGCAAATTTGATTGAGGTTACCCTGGCCAACGTTGGCTACGCGCCGGTTTCTCCCGGGCCGCCCGGCCGTGGATTCGTAAATCGCATGAATCAAGATGCCGGCTTGCTGCGCTTTATCGATTGTGAGCTGGACGTCGGGGCTGAATCGTTCCTTGCGGAGATAGTCAAAGCCGTCGGAGAAAAGCAAGACTTCGCGGCGCGCGCCGGTTACCGGCCAGCCGGCGATCAGTTGCATCAGGGACTGATAGATGCTCGACGCGGCGCCATAGGTACCGCTGGGCAACCGGACTGTCTTGGCGACCGCCTCCGAGTCAGGATTGAATTGAGAGGCGACCTGAAGTGTCCCGTTGGCCGCGTAAAACACACCGACGCTAGTTGATTTCGGCTGAGAAGTTATGAAATCGCTTAAAGCTTTTATCTGGTTCCCGAAAGACTTTTGCAACGAATCGTCGATCACAATAGCTAATTGGAGGCCGGCTCTATCGCCTTGCGCCGGAATCCATTGCGTAATATCTCTGTGGATGCTCCCTTCGCGAAGCGTGACGTCATCTTTGCTGACGGCGGGAGGCGCGGTAAATTTGCTGCCCAGGGCGGTGACAACAGTGGTAACGGGAATCGTACCTGCAGTGTCCGATTGTGGTCGCGCTGCCAGAGGAAGCATTCCAAGCAGGATCGCTATGAAAACAGCTGAGAATCCGCCAGCGACAAATTTGCGCATACATCCTCCTCAATAAAGCGACACTTCGATTGATGGAACGTGACCGCGTATGGATACATCAGACGCTGCGCAACTGTAGTAAGGCGAGAATGTTGTGTCAAGACCGAGTCGCGGCTACATGGGCCGATTCTCGGTTGGTCGAGTTGAAGGCGAGAGATTCAGATCAGTACGTAAGCGTGAGACGTTTGCGGCGCTCGACCCATTCCTGGCTCGCGAAAATTCGCGGCGTAAGTTCGATCAGCCGCGGAAGCATATTGAAAACGGCCACCGGGCCCCACTCCCCGCCCTTGCGGGTACGATAGCCCTTGCGGGTAAGCTCTTCGGCGACTTTCGTGAGCGAAATATCCTGGATGATCAGCTCCATCATGGAGAGCAGGAACTGCATTTCGTCAGGATTTTCTTCGAGGTGATCACAGTCCCCTCCTACGCGCACTCCGTACGGAGGATCTTCGAGGCGCGGCCCAGCTTTGCTTTCCTCGCCAGCTTGTTCCGGCACGTCAGCTTCTCGTTCCCATTCCACGCCGACGAGCCGCCAGCCGGCCTTTTCGCGCTGCTTCAGGTATTCCGGGTCAAGCGACCCTTCGAGCGACTCCCGAATCCGTTCAAGCTTTGCCATGGCTCCTCCTTCGAGATCGTCCTGCAGCTATTCGTAGCGCAACGCGATGATCGGATCGACGCGCGTGGCACGACGGGCCGGAATCGCGCAGGCCGCTAGCGCGATAACCGCCAACACGATCGCGACACCCGCGAAAGTCACGACATCGGTGGGCCTGACGCCGTACAGCAGAGTGGCCATCACTCTCGTCAGGGCGAGTGCGGCCGCCAGCCCAGTCGCAATTCCCCAGAGTACGGCGCCGCTTCCCTGTGCGACTACCATGCGTAGAATATCTTCGCGCTGGGCGCCGAGCGCCACTCGAATGCCAATCTCTCGCGTGCGCTGCGTCACCGCATAAGAAATCAGGCCATATAATCCAACCATCGCGAGGATCAGCGCCAACGTGGCGAAACTTCCGATCAGATAGGACGGATAGCGCCTCAAGAAAACCGACGGCGATTGGCTCGCAATCTGCTCCATCGACTGAGGCTTGATCACCGCGAGTTGCGGATCAATCTCGAGGAGTGCTGCTCGCGCCGCGCCAATAAAAGCAGCAGGATCTCCCGAAGTTCTCAATACGTAACTCAAAAACGCCGACGGATTTTGATCGACGGAATAATAGATCACCGGAGGAGGAGGAACGGCTAGGTCGTCTTCAGCAATATTGCCGACCACGCCTACGATTTCGCGGTAAGGCTCTTTCTCGCTAAAAGTGAAGCGAACCCGCTTGCCAACAGGAGCTCCGTTCGGAAAAAATTGCTTCACGAAAGCCTGGTTCACGATCGCGCGCCATGGCACGGCCTCAGTGTCCGTCTCGCTGAAGAATCGCCCCGAAATCAGCGGAACTCTCATCGTGGGGAAGTATCGAAAATCGGCGCCGCGGATATCGCACTCATCTTCTTGTCCGGCGGGTCGCGGCTGTCCCTCGATCACAAACCGAATCGAGCCGCCTCCGTTCAAAGGCAGGTTGTCCGCGGCTCCCACACTTTGTACACCTGGCAGAGCGCCTAGCCGCTGTGTGAAATTTTTCTTGAACTGGGCGGACTTGGGGGAATCGAAGGGCCAATCCTGTTGCGTGGGATAAGACGCATCCGGCAAGTTGACGCTGAAGGCCAGCACATTTTTCGAATCGAAGCCCGGGCTCTGATGCAAGAGCGCCTGGAGGCTTTTCAAAAGCAGGCCAGCACCGACGAGCAACACAAGAGAAATCGCAATCTCGGCTATTACGAATGCATTTCTCAAGCGCGTGTGACCCATACTCGTACCGCCGCGCGACTCGACCTTTAGAGCGTCGTGGACGGACGAGCGCGAAACGGAAAGCGCCGGCGCCAGACCGAAAACGATCGCTGTGAGCACCGTGATGCCACACAAGAAAAGAAGCACCGGCAAGTTTGTGCCGGCGTCGCGCAGGAAGGGCATGGCCTGAAGCTGTCCCAAGGGAATCGCTTCCACCAGCATACGAACGCCCCACTGCGCGCCGATAAATCCAAACGCCGCTCCGATAACGGAAAGCAGCACGCTTTCCGCGAGTAGTTGCGATATCAGGTTTGCCCGGCTTGCACCCAGCGCCGTACGAATCGCGAATTCCTTGCGGCGGTCGATGGAACGGGTCATCAGGAGATTCGCGACATTCGCGCACGCGATGAGGAGCACAAATCCAACCGCGCCGAAGAGGACTACCAACAGAGGGCGAATAGGACCCACGATCTTTTCCCGCAGGCTGCCCATTTCAACGAAGGTGGAACCATTTTCTTTCGGATATTCTCGAGCGAGTTCGGCCGTAATCCCATCCATCTCTGCGCGCGCCTGATCCAAATTCACACCGGGGCTCAGACGCGCAATCACCTGCATCCATCGAAGGCTGCGGCGTGTAGCTGGATCCTGCGTGAGGTGTAGCGGTACCCATAGCAGGGCCGAGCGGCCGGGCGCGAATTCGAATTCGCGCGGCAAAACACCGATTACAGTGGCGGGCTTATCGTCCAGCCGAATCGTGCGGCCGACGATTCCAGGATCACCGCCGAATTCGCTGCGCCAAAAACCGTATGTAAGAAGGGCAGCGTGCGGTCCATCGGCCTTGTCTTCTCCATCGACAAAATCGCGGCCCAGCATGGGCTTAACGCCCAAGGTGGATAACAAATTCGTGGTTACCTGAACCGCGCTCACATTCTTGGGATCGCCGTTACCAGTGAGGGTGAATCCGTCGCCTCCGAAACCGGCGAGGGCCTGATAGCTTTTCGCCATTCGCCGCCAGTCGAGAAAGTCCGGATACGACGAATTGAAAGCCTGGCCGCCTCCCTGTCGGCGCCCCTCCGCAAGAGTCACGAGCCTGCCCGGGTCTTTATATGGAAGAGAACGGAGGAGCGCGGAGTAGACCACCGAAAATATTGCGGCGTTGGCGCCAATCCCTAGCGCCAACGTCACAACGGCGATCACTGTGAATCCCGGATTCTTCAGAAGTGTCCGAACCGCGTATCTTAGATTCTGCACGCTTCCTCCGGTGGGGCGTTTATTCGTAACGCAAAGCGATGATCGGATCGACGCGCATGGCGCGCCGTGCCGGCAGATAGCACGCAAGTATGGCTACAAACGCCAGCACGACCGGCACCACGATGAACGTGACCGGATCGGTGGCGCTGACGCCAAACAGCAGGCTCGATAGAGCTCGGGTGACGGCGAGCGAAGCGACCAGGCCGATCGCGGCGCCGAGGAGCGTCATGCGGATGCCCTGGCCCAGCACCAAGCGCAAAATGTCGCGTGGCGACGCGCCGACGGCAATCCGAATGCCGAGTTCGTGCGAGCGCTGTGTCACCGAATAGGCCATCACGCTGTAGAGACCGACGGAAGCAAGCGTCAGGGCGACGATCCCGAAGATCGCAATGAGGATCAAATTGAATCGCATTGGCGCTCGGGCGTCGTCAATATAACTTTCCAGAGGTTGCAGATTCCGAATCGCTATGCCGGGGTCGAGCGTCCGTACCTGCTGCTCGACTTGTTTCATGACCCCGGACGGATCGCCCGGCGTCCTCAGCACAACGCCCACCTGACCGAACGGTTCCTGCGCGTGCGGAATATAAATCTGCTCACGAACGTCGCGCGTAAGGTCATGAACGCGGAGATGGGCCACTACTCCCACAACAATGGCAAACATCCGAGGGTTGTCTTTCCTGCTCAATGACTCAATTTCAAGTTTCTTGCCAATAGCGCTCTCGCCCGGCCAGGCGCGACGCGCGAGCATATCGTCAACAATCACAACGATCGGATGATTTGCATCATCCGCGTCGGTAAAATTGCGGCCCGCCAGAAAGCGCGCTCCGACCGTCGGGAAAAATCCGGGCGTAATGGGCCGCCAGTCCGCCGAGAGGCTTTCCCACTTCTGCGAGGTCTCAGGGTTGTACGCATATGGCATTTGAGCGCCGCTTCCGGTGAAAGGCAGTTGGAAGATGGAGCCAACCGACTGTACGCCGGGGAGAGCGCCCATTTTCAGCTCGAGTTCGTGCACAAATCGGCTGACGTCCTCATTCTTCGGATAACGATTGCCTGGAATCGATACGCTGAAAGACACAATGTTCTGAGGGTTGTAGCCTGGCTGCACGCGCTGCAACGCTACGAAGCTGCGAATCAGCAATCCCGCGCCGATCAGCAGCACGAGCGATAATCCGAACTCGCTTATCACAAGCAGACGCCGCGCGCTGTTCCCGCGCCCATCGCTCGATCCACGCGCAGCATCTTTCAGAGTGTCGCTGAGATTCAGCCGCAAAGCCTGCATCGCAGGAATCCATCCGAAAAGCAGCGCGGTCAGCACGCAGGCGCCAAGCGTGAACGCCAACACCGCCCCGTCAATGCGAATGTCGTCCAGCCTCGGCAATCCTGCCGGGTGAAGTTGAATCAGCAAACTCAGGCCGAGCTGCGCCACCAGCAAGCCGCCCAGGCTTCCGAGAATCGCGAGCAGCACGCTTTCACTCATGATCTGCCGCATCAGCCGGCCGCGAGATGCGCCCAGCGCAGAACGAACCGCCATTTCCCGTTCTCGGCGAGTGGCACGCGCGAGAAGAAGATTTGCGACGTTGCCGCAAGCTATCAAAAGCACGAAGCCGACAGCAGCAAGGAGGGTTATAAGCGTGGGCCGAACATTTTTCACCACATCGAATTGCATGGGGACGACGCGAATGCGCAGACCGGATTCTTTGTGAACTTCGTTCTCGTTGCGTAACTGCTCGGCGATGCCGTCCATCTCGGCCTGCGCTTGCGCCATGTTCGCACCCGGTTTCAATCGCCCGAACACACTGAGAAACGTCAAGTTGCGCTGAAATGAGGCGTAGTCGAGTTGCTGCGGAACCCACAAGTCGGAATCATGAATTCGGAACGCTTCCGCTGGGAGCAGCAATCGAAACTGCGGCGCAAGAATTCCTACAACGGTGTAGGGGTTGCCATTCAGTTGGATGGAGCGGCCAATCACTCCGGGATCCGAATGAAAGGTGTTCCGCCAGAGACGGTTGCTCAGCATCACCACTTTGGGACCGTGGAACGCTCCCTCCTCCTCGGTGAAATTCCGACCGAGGGCTGGCTCCACGCCGAGAAGCGGAAAGAAATTGGGCGTAACAAATGCCATCTCGAATTGTTGCGGCCGGTTCCCTGCGCCCCCTGGATCATCGAGCACCAGGGTGCCGCCGCCACTCGGACTGGCTGAAGCAAAATCCATCAGGCGCGCACGCTCGCGATAATCCTTGAAATCCGGAGGTGAGACCGCAGGCAAGGACTGTCCTTGATTGCCGTAGTCGTTCCAGATGATGGCGAGGCGCGAGGGGTCGCGATAGGGCATGCTGCGCAGGAGGACGCCGTTGACGACGCTAAAAATCGCGGTGTTAGCGCCGATGCCTAGCGACAGGGTGAGTACGGCAACGGCTGTGAATGCCGGACTCTTTCGCAGCATTCGGGCGCCGAAAACCAGGTCCTGCCAGAGCGTTCCCACAAGACACCTCCCCGGACATCGCCCCAGGCTGCGTGGCATGTTCGTTGCCTCTCGGATGACGATGGAAATGGCTGACTGGCTTTGGGTTAGCTTGATCCGGGTGGGGGAAGGCTAAATTTGGCTGACCAGTTCTGGGATGGCGTGTCGCTCAATCGAACAGCGAGGAGGAGCGGCTGGCAGGGGTCAGCGTGGCGTCCACTGCGGATGGCTGGTGAAGAGTCCGTTCACAAAGCCAATTTCGTACACAAGAAAAAGGCCGAAGGCGATGCTGATCAGGCCAGACGCAACGCGTAATCCGTGGTTAAGCCGGGCGAAGCGGTTGTCGGCATAGGCAAACGGAATGACCATGGCTCCGGTGATGAGCATCATCCCAGCGATCGTGCCGATTCCAAAAACCAGCAGATAGGCCACCGCCCATTTCGGATTCCGAATCGTGGTAAGAACCAGGAGCGCCACTGCCGCCGACCCGGCAAGCCCGTGCACCAGCCCTACAACCAGCGGCCGCATCACTTGATACATCCCAAGCTGCCCGAAGTGGCGATCGAACCACCCGAGCGGAGTATGCGCAGCTGCGTGGGGATGAGCTTCGGGATCGTGCCGATGCGGGTGAGTATGAGTGTAATCGCCGTGGCTATGCGGATGAGAATGGCCGGCTACCATTGATGCGGCGCCGCCGGAAAAAGCGTTGGTGATCCACTGGAGCATCCCGGTGAGATTCAAAATCCCGAGAAGAATCAGCATCAGCCCCACAGAAAATTCCATCGAGAGGCCAATACGCGCGGGAATCACCCAGCCGAAAAGAATGATTCCGCTTCCCACCGCAAAAATTGTCAGCGTATGTCCGATACCCCAGAACGCGCCGATCATGGCGGCGTGGCCCACTTTTTTGTAGCGCGAGACGATCGTGGTGACAGCGATCACGTGATCGGGATCAGTGGCGTGGCGCATCCCGAGAAAGAAGCCGAGCGCGACGATGGAGAGCAGGCCGATCATTTTTCTTTCGAGATTTTAAATGAACTGAATTCACGCGACCAGCTTGTCTCGACTCGTTCATGCCCCTTTCGCGAGTGACCATTCAACAGCGTGCTGCACCAATTCGCGCGCATTACGCAGCGCCAATTTCTCTTTTATATGCGCCTGGTAGGACTCCACCGTTTTCGTGCTAACGTGCAGTTCATCGGCGATCTGGCGCGTCCCATGGCCGGCGCCGATCAACCGGAAAACTTCCAGTTCGCGGTCACTCAGTTTCGCGAGCGGGTCGCGCGGTGAAATGGAGCCGTTCACAAATTGCTGCAGCATCCGTTTCGTCAGGTTGTCGCTCAGATAGACGTCTCCGCCAAGAATGTGGCGAATCGCGGTAATCACCTTATCGGCCGCTTCCTGCTTCATGATGTAGCCGTTTGCGCCGGCGCGCAAAGCCCGCTCCGCGTACACGGATTCATCATGCATGGATAGAACGAGAGCTGGTAAATTCGGATAACGGACGCGGAGTGTCTTCAGCAGCTCCAAACCATCCGGCCCGTTCAACGAAATATCTAAGATCACGAAGTCCGGCGCCGCATCTCGAATCGCTTGCAGCGCCGAAGTGGCGTCTTCCGCCTCCCCGCACACCATCAGATCCGGTTCACGCTCGATGAACAACGCCAATCCCTGCCGCACGATCGGATGATCGTCCACGAGAAAAACTTTGCATTTGGGTGCCGGAGGATTCAGACGTGTCCTGCTCATCGCATTTCCTTGCTCAATCTACTCTTCTGTTTATCATGCGGGGGCACCCGGCGGGAAGAGCTTCTCTGCCGCAACCTCGTCGAATCATCGGCTCGGGCAAGTCTGCTGCTTAATTTCTGCTTGGTTCGATAAAGTATCAACCACAACTAGGCACAATCTTCAGCGGATGATAAAATATCGCGTACTGTCGATAACGTTGGGCCTGTAGCTCAGGTGGCTAGAGCGCACCCCTGATAAGGGTGAGGTCGGTGGTTCAAGTCCACCCAGGCCCACCAACCTTCAGCCAAAAATCTTGGGTCAGCTTGCGGACGCGTATACTCCCTGCCCAATTTGAATAATTTCACTCACCGTTGTCCGTTAGAATGTACCCCTTCGATCGAACAATAAGGAAGTTGCAATCCAATGATATGCAACGATTTGCACGTTGCTTTCGAACAACTTTCTGGCGTTGCCGGCAAGGGGTTACTTGTCAACAACTTAGATTGATCCAAGCGGGCACGCCCTGTGGCAGCAGATTTGCAAGATTAAGACGTGAAACACACTACAATCTAGAGGAGTATCTATGCGAGCTGAAGTTCTTATCCGCTCAGCGTTGCTCTTGGCGCTCGGCGTGTTCTGTTTGAGCCCAATACCGGCGTTCGCGGACACCGTCAACTTCACTGACAGCACGTTCAACCCGGCGAATTACACGGAAACGGCTGCCTTCTTGTCTAGTGGCGGGGATTCTCTCAGCTTTGACCAATGCTCCGGTTGTGGTCATCCCGGGAATGCCCTCCAGATCGAAACTTTCATCCTGAATCAGAACGAGACGACGGCTATCGGATTCATCGGCAACACCTTCACCATCAATACGGCGTTACAAGGCGCCATTACGTCCATTGACGCTTCCGTGGACAAGAACCTGACCGTGAGCCCCTCAGATATCGGCGGCGGAAACACCTTTCACCCCTTGATCGAGCAAGATGGAAACATCTACCTGGCGTCGATTTCGGGTCCAACCGTCCCACCACCTGGTTTCACCACAGGTTACAATACGATCTCTGCAACCGGCTTGCAGGCCACCAATTTTCTACTGTTTGACTTCAGCACAGGAACTTTCGGCACGGCTCATCCCAATTTCAGTGGCGATCCTATGTCCTTCGGCCTCGGCCAGATCTTTGGCAGCGGCGGTAATACTAGTTTCAAGCTGGAAGCGGACTACGACAATCTCGATATCGGCATTAACACCGCGGCAGTACCGGAACCGGGGGAATTGATGCTGCTGGGCGTCGGTCTGTTCGGCGTACTCGGTTTGACGGCCGTCCGCCGCCTCCAATTGAATTAGCTCCAATCAACGGTCGCGGGTTCGGTCAGTTAGAGAAAGCCGTTTAGGTGTCCAGCCTAAGCACCTCCTTCCGCTGGTTCTGAGCGGCTGACAGAACGCTGGATTTAGTGAGATCGCTAAAGTTTGTTGAGGCCATCCAGCGCCGCTACCTTGTACGCCTCAGCGAGGGTCGGATAATTAAACACAGTATCGCGGAAATATTCGATGGAGCCGCCGTACGCGAGCACCGCTTGCCCGATGTGAATAATTTCCGTGGCGCGCTGTCCAATCGCGTGAACGCCCAGCAGCTTTCGCGTATTGCGGTCGAACAATAGCTTCAGCATTCCGCTCTCGTCGCCCAGCATCATGCTCTTCGCCAGTTCTTTGTACTTCGCTGTGCCCACTTCGTAAGGCACCTTCGCCTCCGTGAGCTTTTCCTCGGTTTGTCCCACCATCGAAATTTCCGGAATCGTGTAAATGCCGTAAGGAAATAGCGCCGACATATTTTGCGAGGGCGCGCCGAACATGTGGCAACTCGCAAGCCGTCCCTGCTCCATCGAAGTGCTGGCTAGAGCCGGAAATCCGATCACGTCGCCCGCGGCATAGATATGCGGCACCGCAGTCTGATATTCCGCGTTGACCGTCACCTTGCCGCGCGGGTCAGGCTGCAATCCGGCTGCTTCAAGACCAAGCTGGTCACCATTCGCTTGCCGGCCCACCGCGTACAGCAATGCATTTGCTTGCACTCTTTTGCCACTCTCAAGTTCCGCAAACACGCGATCGCGCTGCTCGTCGAATCCAACGCGCGTCACCTTATCGCCCAGCCGGAACGTCGTCCCCATCTGCCGCAAATGATAGGCAAGCGCTTCGATGATTTCGCGGTCCACAAAATCGAGCAGCTGGGGGCGCTGATCGATAAGCGTCACCTCCACGCCCATCGCCGCCATGAACGACGTGTATTCCAGGCCAACCACGCCCGCGCCCACAACAATCAATTCACGCGGCAACCCCTGCAGCCCATTGATTTGATCCGTGTCAAACACGCGCTTGCCGTCAAACGGAATTTCCGTGTTCCCCGCAGGCCGCGTCCCGCACGCGATCAGGACATGTTCGCCTCGAATGACGGTCTTGTCGCTGTCGCCCTGAATTTCGATCGTGTGCGGATCGAGGAAATGCCCCATGCCCTGATAAATGCACACCCCGTTCCGCTTCAGTTGCGCGCGAATCACGTCGGTCTCGCGCGCCACCACGCTTTGCACGCGAAACGCGAGGTCCTTCACGGAAATGTCGCCATTCCCGCGATACGCATTGCCGTAGAACGATTTCACCGCCGATCCGGTTAGCTGAAAAATCGCCTCGCGCACGCTCTTGCTCGGAATTGTGCCGGTGTGGACGCACACTCCGCCCATCATCACCGTGCGGTCGATCACCGCAACGCGCTTGCGCAGCTTCGCCGCACAGATCGCGCCCTTTTGCCCGGCCGGGCCGCTTCCAATCACTACCAGGTCGAAGTCTTGGTCGCCCATAGGAGTCGTTTACTTTATCTCCGAATAAAATTACGCACAACGATTGATGCTTGGATGCATGCAGCGAACAAATCTCGAGAAAACCGCCTCATTCGGAAGGGGGTGGGCGAGGCGCGCCCGGAAGAAATTCTCCTACCTATATCTTACAGATTTGTGAACGCGCAGTGGCCAGAAAAACCGAGAGGCCGTTCCATCCGAGTCACGTTTCAGATTCAGCCGCGAGTGGCAGGCTAGGCCAGCGCAATCATATCGATTTCCACGCGAAAATCGCGCGGCAGGCGTGCGGCCTCGATCGTGGTTCGCGCGGGCGGGTTCGCCGGAAAATACCGCGCATACACTTCATTCATCATCTGGAAATCATTCATATCTTTCAGGAAGACGCCTACGCGTACCGCGCGGTCCAGCGATGAGCCCGCCGCTTCAACGATTGCTTTCAGATTCTCGAGACATCGCGCCGTCTGTTCCGCTACCCCTCCTTCCACAATTTTCCCGGTGACGGGATCGCCTGCACCCTGGCCAGAAACGAAAATGAAGCCGTTGGCCTTGATGGCCTGGGAGTAGGGACCGATCGCTTTCGGGCCTTTGTTGGTGGAAATCACTTCTTTCACGATGCCTCCTGAATCAACGGATGAGAGGATATTGGACAGCTAAGGACGCGATTCGTTAGCGGGCTGATATTTCGCGCTGAAATCTTTCGGGATTCCCAATTCGTAGAGCCACCTCCGAAAAAACTCCGCCAGATCTTTGCCGCTCTCTTGCTCAATCGCCGAACGGACTTCGTTGTAGCCGACCTGCTGGCCGCGCAGCAGAGTAACGATTCGCTTTAGCGCCGCGCGCACAGGCGCTTCTCCACATTGGTCTTCGAGCGCAATGAAAAACAAAGGCGCTTTCGCCAGGCTGATGGCGCGCTGTTCCGGCGGATCGGTAAGCTTTGCAGTACCTAGCGATATTTCGACCGCTTTCTTCGAGGCCTCATCATATGCGCGCAGATAATCCGTGATGCGCCGGCGACGGCCGGCCTCGCCTTTGCTCGCTTCGTCGATGACGATTGTCGCGTATTCGGGAAGTCCCTCGCCGAGGCCCAGCGCGGCAAACGGCGCGGGATAAATCTGCTGACCGAACCAGTCGTGCGCGATCGCATGCGTCACCTTATCGAGAAATTCCTCGTTGTTGATTCCCAGCGCCAGCGCCGCGCTGCTAAGCAGCGCTCCGCCAGGGAAAGCTGCGGCCGCCGGCCCCGCCTCGCCGGTCAAATGATTGCGCAGCTCGGGCGACTCGGCCACGTGCGGGCCCTTGATATTCTTGTCGAGCGGGCCAAAATCATTTTGCATCACGTTCCAAGCCGATTCGATTCGTTGGGCGCTTGCGGCTGTGTCGCCCTTAAGTGGTTCAAGTGTCCAGAACGCGACTGAGCCATTTCCACTTCGCGACGAAGATGCTTCAACATATTGTCCGCCGACCGCGAACGGCGAGAGATCTTTCATGCGCACCATGTATCGCGTTTCGATTTCGTCGCCGAGCTTTTTTGCGCCAACTTTCGTGCCTCGAGACAGCACCAAGAAATTGGCGGGAGTTCGAATCGTGACGAGAGTTTTGTCGGGCCGCTTTGGAAATGGAGACAGCGCGTGGTCGGGCGGCTGCAGCACCGCGAACCAGCCGCCAAAACCGAGGCTGAAAGTTCTTGGGCTCAGGGTGATTTGAGAGCTCGAATCGTCCGGCGAGCGCAACACATATTCGATCAGCAGTTCGCGCTTCTGCTTTTGCTCCCATGTGGATTCGAGCGGAATGCGAAGGGTGTGCGGATGATCGTACTGAAGCTCCGTTGGCAGGGGGACAGCACTTAAGTCATGTCCGTTCATCTCGACATGTAGATCGTTCATGCCAAAAGCCTTCTCGGCCGGCACAACCACGTCAATGAAATTCAGTTTCGATGTGCCGGAATTCACCAGCGTAAACTGGCCGCGAATCTTCAGTTCCGGCGTCGTGCTGGAAACAAATTCTATTTCGCGCGACTCTTTGCTGATGGCGTAACCGGGAGCAAGCGGCACCGTGCAAGCGGCACTGCAAATCAGGGTGGCAATGGCTGCGAGTGGCGCGAGGCGCGAGTGGAATGCGGCGCGGGACAAGATGAGTGATTCTAACGGGCAGATGGCATTTGGAGAAGTCCGAAACGCGATATGCACGACCGGCTAGGTTCCGGCGAACTTGCGGAGAATTTCTTTGTCGGTGGCCCGGTGCTTGCGCATGGCAAGAATTTGATCCGTGGCTGAATCGGGAATGCCGCGCTGTTCCAGCGCGAGAAGCGTGGATTCGCGCAGGCCAGCATTTTTCAGCTTGCCGAGCGAAAGACCCGAAAGCGACGGTGTCCCGGCTGCTTCATGCTTCGCCATTTCGAGAATGATTGCGTCGGACAACCCGGCGAGCCGCACGACCTGAAACTCTCCGGCGCCGAGTCCGAGCTGATCCATCCGGGCGAGCTCGAGAATGGTGTTTTCGCGCACGCCCGCTTTCACAAGACCCGCCACAGCTTCGCCGGCCGTAAACGGTTTGCCGCGCTGATGATAAATCTCGACGATGCTCACGCACGAGTCGTCAGAAAACCCGGCGCTGCGCATCTTGGAAATTTCGGGAATTTCTTCGGATGTGATTTTGAGGGCTTCGAGTTTTTTGATGGAGGCGTAGCCGACGCCTGCAGCATCGAGAGGCTTCGTGTCCAGGGGCTGAAAATGCTTGCAGCCTGCCGCCATTAGTGACAGTCCGGCGGCAAGACCAAGCAGCGACAGCCGCTTAAACATTGTAGACGCGCTCGATGTCAAAAACCCCCGGGATGCGTTTGATAGAGCTCAAGATGCGCTCGAGCTGCTTGCGGTCGTGGACATCGAGCGCCACTTCCATGCGCGCGTGCAGCGCTTCGCCGCCGCTCTCAAAGGTGCGGATGTTCGCACCGGTGTCGCTGATGGCGCTGGTAATGCTGGCGAGAATTCCGGGGCGGTCCTCGGTGAAAATTCGCAAGCGCACCGGGAACGTCGCTTGCGTCGTGCCAGCCCACTCGACTGGAATACGCCGCTCGATCTCATACAAGAGATTTTGCACGTTCGGGCAGCTCTTGCTGTGTACGGCAATGCCGCGGCCGCGGGTGACGTAGCCGATAATGTCGTCGCCGGGAATCGGAGTGCAGCATTTCGAGCGATACACCATCAAGTCGTCGTGGCCGCCGCGCACCACGATCGCGCCTTCGTTCATGCCCAGCATGCGCTTGACGGTGGAAACGATTTTCGGCTGTTTGTCTTCGCCCGGCTCAGCGATTGGCTGGCCGGTGGCTTTGGCGAGCACCTGGCGGGCGGACCATTTTCCGTAGCCGAGATCGGCGTAGAGATCTTCTACGCGTCCGCAGCCGTAGTCGGACGCAACGCGCTGCCAGTCCTCATCGGAAATTTTCTTCAGCGTGATGTTCGCTTGACGCGCTTCCTTTTCCAGCAGCCTGCGGCCAACGTCAGTCGCTTGCTCGCGTTCGTGCAGATTGATCCATTGCCGTATTTTGCTGCGGGCGCGCGAAGTGTGAACGAAGGTCAGCCAGTCGCGCGATGGCTCGTGTCCTTTTTGAGTGAGGATTTCGACCACATCGCCATTGGCCAGCGCGTGGCGCAACGGCACCAACGCGCCATTCACTTTTGCGCCGCTGCATTGATTGCCAACTTCCGTGTGAATCGCATAGGCGAAATCGACGGGCGTGGCGCTGCGCGGCAGAACGACAACGCGTCCTTTCGGCGAAAACGTGTAGACCTCTTCGGGATAGAGGTCCACGCGCAGCGTCGAGAGAAATTCGCTGGGCTCCTCCATTTCCTGCACCCACTCGATCAATTGCCGCATCCAGACGATGCGCTGGTCGTCGGCCTGGGAGGCTGCTGCCCCTCCGCCATCCTTGTATTTCCAGTGCGCCGCGACGCCCTGCTCGGCGATGCGGTGCATTTCCTGGGTGCGAATCTGCACTTCAAAAGGCTGGCCCGCGTGGATCACGGTGGTGTGCAGCGACTGATAGAGGTTGGGCCGCGGCATCGCGATGTAATCCTTGAAACGGCCGGGAACCGGCGGCCAGATCTGGTGAATCACGCCTAGCGCGGCGTAGCAGTTTTTCACCGTGTCGGTGATGACGCGGAGGGCGAGCAGATCAAACACCTGGTCGAGCGTGCGCTGCTGCTTTTGAATTTTCAGGTGCAGCGAATAGAGGCGCTTGATGCGCGCCTGCACTTCGGCGGGAATGCCGCTTTCGATCATCTTGCCGCGGACAGCGTCTTGCACTTCGTGCAAAAACTTGTCGAAGACTTTTTGCTTTGTGCTGATTTTCTTCTGGATGTCGAGAAACGATTCGGGCTCGAGATAGCGGAACGCAAGATCTTCGAGTTCGCCGCGGATCAAGCCCATGCCAAGCCGGTTGGCGACTGGCGCGTAGATGTCGAGCGTTTCGCGGGAGATGCGCAGCTGCTTTTCCGAGTCGAGGAATTGCAGCGTGCGCATGTTGTGCAGGCGGTCGGCCAGCTTGATCATCACGACGCGCACGTCGTTGACCATGGCGAGCAGCATCTTGCGGACGTTCTCGGCTTGCCGCGCTTCCGGAGCGAGAAGGTCGAGCCGGCTGATTTTCGTGGCGCCTTCCACGAGACGCGCTACGTCTGCGCCGAATATTTCGTCAATTTGCGTGAGCGGAATTTTGGTGTCTTCGACGACGTCGTGCAGCAGTGCGGCGCACAACGCGGTAACGTCGAGCCGCATGTCCGCCAGCAGGTGCGCCACCTCGACGGGATGCGAGAGGAACGGCTCGCCGGAGAGGCGCGTTTGAGTCTTGTGCTGCTCGGCGGCGAAATCAAAGGCGCGGCGGAGAAGTTCGAGGTCGTCGCCCGGGCGGTTGCGGCGGACTTTGTCCATCAGCTCGACAAAGCGAAGATCCACGGCACGCCTTGCGGCTGGCGAAATTGACGATTTAGGGGCTGGTTCCATAGTGTTTGCCCACTTAATCTGGGCCTATTTTAATCGAGTCGCTCGGGTTTGGAGGCAGATTTGTGGCGCAGTTCCGTACTAGCACTGTCGCGGCGGGATGCAAGCGCAGCTGTTGCGAAAAGGTCATTTCATAACGAGCGCGTCCGATCTGCTTCGATCGCACTAGCTAGATTGAAGAGAGGCTCGAAGCGGTCAAGCTTGAGTGAATTCATTGACGTTTGTCGATGAATGGAGTAGGCTCAAATGCGAATAAGAATTGAGAGGCGACCGATTCGATGGCGCAGAAGAAAAATTGCACGACAGATTGTGCGAATGGCAGCGGGGAGTGCTGCAGGACTGACGCAGGGCCGAAGCTCAGCCGCGGGCGCGCGAGAGAGTATGCGGGATGGTTTAAGGCGCTGGCTGATCCGACGCGGATTCGGATTCTGAATTTGCTGGCGACGAACCGCGGGGCGGTGTGCGTGTGCGACATCGTGAAGCATTTTCCGATTGGGCAGCCGACGATTTCGCACCATTTGAAGATTTTGCGAGACACGCGCTTCGTGCAGTCGGAGCGGCGCGGGACGTTTATGTACTACCGGGTGAACCGGAATTGCCTGGGTGAATTTCCCAACGCTGCACGCCTAATCATGGATGTGTAACCAGGAAAAACGGCATGTTGCGGAATATTTTTCTTACGTAACATCGAATATCGTCAATATTCAATGGATGTTACCAATTCAATGAGCCGAGGAGGAAGCGATGGCAAATGAAAACATCACGGACGTGGTAAGGGCGAAATATGGCGAGGCGGCGCGGCGAGTGGCGGCAGGTGCGGCGAGCGGTTGTGGATGCGGGACGAGCGCGACTGAATGCTGCGGTCCAATTACGTCGGATTTGTATGCCACGGGCGAAGTGGCGGAATTGCCGAAGGAGGTAGTGGCGGCTTCTCTCGGATGCGGGAATCCCACGGCGCTAGCGCAGCTAAATGCGGGAGAAACTGTGCTCGACCTGGGATCCGGAGGCGGGATTGACGTGCTGCTTTCGGCGAAGCGCGTGGGGCCAACGGGAAAAGCGTACGGTCTGGACATGACGGACGAGATGCTGGCTCTGGCGCGAGAGAATCAGCGGAAGGCGGGAGTGGAGAACGTGGAATTCCTGAAAGGCGAGATCGAAAACATACCGCTACCGGAAAATTCAGTGGATGTGGTGATTTCGAATTGCGTGATTAATTTGTCCGGCGACAAAGGCCGCGTGCTACGGGAAGCATTCCGCGTGCTGCGGCCGAACGGGCGATTTGCAGTTTCGGATGTGGTGGTGCGCGGTCCTGTACCTGCCGAGATCCGGCGGAGCGTGGAGTTATGGGTGGGTTGCGTGGCCGGTGCGCTGGAAGAATCAGAATACCGGACGAAGCTCGCAGCGGCTGGATTTGAAGACATCGAAATAGAGCCGACCCGCGTCTACAGCGTGGCGGATGCGCGGCAATTTCTTACGGCACAGGGGATCGACGTGGATGCGATGGCGCCGCACGTGGAAGGCAAGTTCGCGAGCGCGTTCATTCGAGCGAAAAAGCCGGCGATCGCAAAAAGCGGTTCGGGACAGCCGTGCTGCGGATCGTCCTGTTGCGCAGCAAAGGACTAATGGCCAAGGACTAACAACATGACCGGACACTACAATGTGCTTTTCCTGTGCACAGGGAATCGTGCGCGATCGATTCTCGCCGAAGGAATCTTGAACCACAAAGGAAAGCCGCGGTTTACCGCGTACAGCGCGGGAAGCCATCCGCATGGCGTGATCCATCCTTTCGCGATACGCCAACTGCAGGCCGCGGGGATTTCGACGGAAGGATTTCGCAGCAAGAGCTGGGACGAATTTGCGGCTTACGGAGCACCAAGAATGGACTTCGTGTTCACGCTCTGCGATTCGGCAGCCAAGGAGGCGTGCCCTGTGTGGCCTGGCCAGCCGATGACAGCGCACTGGGGAATTCCCGACCCCGGAGATGCCGGCGAGGATCGAGCGGCGCTGGAGCGAGCGTTTCGCGACGCGTTTGTGACACTCGATCGCCGTATTGGACTGTTCCTCAGTTTGCCGCTGGCGAGCCTCGACAAGCTGGCGATCAAGCGAGGGATCGATCGGATCGGGCAACAGTGAAAGCGCCATTCGGGCGGCGGCTGGCGGCGGAATTTCTGGGAACCGGATTTCTCGTGGCTACCGTGATCGGCTCGGGAATCATGGGAGAACGGCTGGCGAGCGGCAATGTAGCGATCGCACTTCTGGCGAACACGATCGCAACGGGCGCAGCGCTTGTGGCGCTGATATTAGCGTTTGGCCCGATATCGGGAGCGCATTTCAACCCGGTGGTGACGTTAAGCGATGCTCTTGAGGGCGGCATGCGCTGGAAAGAAACGCCGGGCTACATTGGGGCGCAAGTGCTGGGAGCGATGGGTGGAGCGGGGGTCGCGCACGGCATGTTCACGCTGCCGGTAGTTTCGCTTTCGCAGCATGTGCGAAGCGGAGCAGCACAGCTTTTCAGCGAATTCGTCGCCACCTTCGGATTGATGTGCGTGATATGGGGATGTTCGCGGCGGCGGCCGGATTCGGTGGCATTCGCAGTGGGAGCGTACATCACCGCGGCGTACTGGTTCACCGCGTCCACATCATTTGCGAATCCCGCGGTGACAATCGGTCGCGCGCTAAGCGATACATTCGCGGGGATCCGCCCGCAGGACGTGCCGGGATTCATACTCGCGCAGATTGGCGGCGGTCTCGCCGCAACGCTTTTATTTCGATGGTTCAGGACGGACTCGCGGCCGGCCACTGAAACGAACTAAACGCCGAGGTGGCGCGCGTTATTTCGCGGCGGGGGCTACCGCCGGGGCTGAGGATGACGTGACGTCGAAGACGTAGCGCACCGTGAGCAAGCCCGTGTGGGAATTGTCGAGGCGAACGCTCTCGTCGAGTTGCTTGCCGTCGGGGGTGAGTTCATAGGTGCGGGTGATTCTGCCGCCGTGCAGGCCTTTCTCTTCGGAGACGAGGCGCGCTCCGTCCCAGTGCGCGGACGATTCCTGATAGTTCGCATCCTTGGATTTTTGCGGGTGGCGGCTGTCGGTGAAGTAGATGCGCTTGCGGCCCTGATCGTCGGTGACGTCTACTTCGCCTTCCTTCTGGACGAAGCTGAGTGACGTGGCGGGCTCGATCAGATCCTGAAGCTGCTGGCGATCTTCGTAATTGGTCGGATCGCCCATCCCTCCGCGCCGCCCAGAGGGACTGTTGCCGCCTCCATTGCCCGGATACGGCGAACCACCACCGGGATATGGAGAATTCGTAGGCCGGCCGTAAGGACCGTTGCCACCGCCATTGCCGGGATAAGGGCCGTTTCCGCCGCCTGCATTCGGATTGTTGCTGCCACTTCGATTCCGCGCCTGCTCGATTTTTTGGTGGACGTCGTCGCTTTCGTCGGGATTAATTCTCCAGGAGCCAATCAGATTTTCTTTTTTCTGCGGAGGATACTGCTTGACGGGCGGAGGAGGCGGCGCTGAAGAACCGTCAGACGATTGCGAATCTGCTGCAGGAGGATGAATGGGGCCGGGCGCGGCTTGCGCGTAAAGAGATGCGGGCGATGCGATGCAGGCACCGGCGAATAGTCCGGCTGCAATCAGGATACTGGTGGCGTTCAGCTTCATTCGGTCCTCTAAATATCGCGGTTCGCTAGTTCAACACAACCAGTTTAAGGGATGCCGGTGTGAAGAGAAAAGATGTCAGGGCCGAGGCACAGTAGAATCGCGGCATCGCCGGCGCCGGACAGCCGCGTCGGTAAGTTAACGATTCGCGTTCGAATACTTCTCGGCGCCTTTCTCCACCGGATAGCCTTTTTCCACCCAGTCGGTTGCGAAGTCGTGCGGAAGGAGCAGCACGCGCAGATTCGCAAAGCCCATATCGTGAAGCGCGCTGAAAGCGGGACGAACATTGGGACAGTGATCGAGCGGACAGCAGCCGCAGTAAATCACCAAATTCGCGGTGCGCGGAACGCCCTGCGCCCATCGCTTCAGATCAGCGAGTCCCTGCTCGGATTGCGCTGCGCCATGAAACACGGCGTCCGGCACGTGGGCGCCCATGTAGAGCGGGCGAAAACCAACGCACACGACAACGGGCTTTGCGGCGGCTTTCGATTCGCTGAGCTCTTTCAGGAGGTCAGTGGGCTGAATTGTTTGGGACGCGGACCAGGGGTCCGATGAAACGCGCGCCGAAGCTGCATTTGATTCAGCCGCGCCCGTGGGGGGCGCAGAGAAATATCCGGTGGTCAGAATTATCGCTGCGAGGAACACGGGAATACCCAGGAGACTTGCGAATTGCGCCTTTTTTCCAACCAACATGGCATGCCTCCGCGCCCGGAAAAAAAATACGGCGGGCCTTTGGAGCCCGCCGTCTTAATTCCACGAATCCACTGTGAAGATTCGGAACGAACGCGGCTACGTGGTAGGAGCCGCAGTCATTTTCTTCTGCTTGATGGCTTTTACCTTGTCTACCAGATCGTCGGCCATCTTCAGATCTTGCTCGCGAGCTTCAGCCGTCGTTTCCATATCTGCTTTCTGACGATAGAGCAGGTTCAGGTAGGCCATCGCGTCGTCGTAGTCCGGACGGCGGTCAATCGCCATCTGCAAGTTCTTGATACCCTCGTCCACGGTGATGCCATATTTCTGCTGGAACTGGGTGGCGAGTGGCGGCGGCATCGGGTCGGTATCCTTGATTTGTTTCTTCGCGGTTTTGTTGTACTCCTCGCGCGTATCTTTATTACCGCGGTAGGCCAGCGACCAATCGATCACGCCAATCCAGTAGTAAGGCTCGGGATCCTGCGGCTTGATGGCGATGTGGCGTTCGTGATAGGTCTTCGATTCTTCGAGCTTCTTGGCATCGAAAGGCGTACCGCCCATGTTGTAAACGATCGAGCCGATACCGTCGATGGCCGAGAGGTTGTTTGGATCCTTGTCCAGTACCTGCTGAAATTCGGAAATCGCCTGCTGGCCCATGCGGATGTTGTCGTCCGAAGGGGCGCCTGGGATGTACTGGTTCGCGTAGGCAGTGGCCAGGTAGAGGCGTGCGTTCGTCAGGTTGGGATCGAGATCCTTGGCCTGCTTGAAATCTTCGACGGCGAGATCGAACTGACCGCCCTTGAAGGCCTGGACGCCCTTGTTCAGCTTGTCGCGGGCGCGAAGCTTATCGCAACCTGCTCCTGAAACGAGGGCCGCAATAACGACGGCCAAAAGAATCCCTGTGTGGGGCTTGCGGTGCATCCCTATCTCCTTGACGATGGCTGCGCCGGGCAGGGAAATCGTAGCCCGGCGTTCAGATGTTCACGAGGAAACGAACTATTGGCCCGCTTCCACCTTGGCGGTGATTAGCCCGACTTTCTCAATGCCCGAGCCTCGCATGATATCGATGGCGCGAGCGACCTGTGCAAATTCGACGGCGTCGTCGCCCTTGACGAACGCCACCTTTTCGGCACGCTGCTTGAAAATATCTTCCAAGCGCGGACCGAGCTCATCCCAGGACGTCTTGTCCTGATTGATCATCACGTCTCCGCCCGCGGTCACCTGCACGACGATCGTCTTGGCCAGCAACGCCGGATCTTCGTGTGCATTCGGCGGCGCCGGCTGAGGAACGAGAGCATCGAGACCGTGCGGAGTAGTCGGCGTGATCACCATGAAAATGATGATGAGCACGAGAAGCACATCGATCAAAGGAACGATGTTCGGTTCCGACATCGAACCTTTATTCCCACCAACTGCCATCCCCATAAGAAACTCCTTGAGCGCCCCGCAGCTAGTCCGAGCCGCCGGCTGAACCCGGTGGCGGCGGAGGAGCTGCGCCTTTCTGCTGATTCTTTTCGGTCAGCAACCCGAGGTTATCGACGCCAGCCGAGCGAACTTCGTCGACGGCCTTCACCACATCGCCATATTTCGCTCGGGCATCGGACCGGACGAACACGGTTTTATCCAGGCGATTGGAGATCTGGTCTTTGACGGCACTAGTGATCTCGGAAAGCTGGATCTGCTTGCTTCCCAGGTACATTTTGCCGTCGCGGGTCACTGCCAGGATGATCGCATCATCCTTGTCGGCGTTTTGCATGTCTTCGGCGTTGTTCACCTTGGCCATGTCCACCGACACGCCTTTCTGCAACATGGGCGTGACCACCATGAAGATGATGAGCAGCACGAGCATGATGTCCGCCATCGGAATCACGTTGGGTGCCGCCATCACCGGCGGTGCTTTGGGTTTGTAAGCCATGTGTTACTTCTTCCCGCCTCGACGAGTAATGAAGTAGTTGATCAGCTCCATGGAGGAGTTGTCCATCTCCACGTCGAATGCTTCCACTTTGTTGGTGAAATAATTGAACGTCCACACGGCCGGCACGGCCACGAGCAGACCGAGAGCGGTGGTGACGAGGGCTTCAGCAATACCGCCGGCGACCGCCGATAGACCGGTTGCCTTAGAAGCTGAAATGCCCTTGAACGCGTTGATGATGCCCATGACGGTGCCGAACAATCCGACGAATGGCGCCGTCGAACCGATCGTGGCAAGGCCGGAGAGGCCGCGCTTCATTTCTGCGTGAACGATGGCGACTGAGCGCTCGAGTCCGCGCTTTGCCGCTTCGATCACTTCTTCATCGCTCACTTGCGCCGAGGCTGCCTGGAACTCGGAGAGTCCGGTGGCGACGACCTTGGCGATGTGGCTCTTCTTGTTGCGCTCAGCGATGGAGATGGCTTCGTCGAGCTTGTTATCCTTCAACGCGCCGGCTACCTGCTGCACGAATACACGGGACTGCTTGCGCGCCGCGCTGTACATCAGTGCACGGTCAATCATGATGCCCACCGACCACGCGGACATAATGAAAAGAATTGCGACGACGGTCTTAGCCGGGTAGCCCATGTTGTGCCACATGGTCACCAGATCCCAGCCCACCTCCTGCTGTTGCTGAAACAGAATCGCGTTGGCCCACAGTAACGTCGAAAACATAGAGTTGCTCCTCCTCCATTTCCCCTAACGATCGCGGCAGCCCAGATTCTGCCGGTCGGCAATTCTCTTCAAACCGGCTCCGTCCCCCTAGCGCAGGGCTGAGCCGAACCCTGCTTAACCGCCTAATGTAAATACGACGGAAATCGTTGTGTCCACTTCCACCGGTTCGCCGTTCAGCTGAGTCGGTTGGTACCGCCACTGTTTGACGGCATCCATGGCTGCCTTCATCAGCAGCGGCGGACCGGATACATACTGAAGATCTTCCACAGAGCCGTCCTTGGCGATGACGGCGCGAAGGACAACTGTGCCGGAGATGTGCGCTGTCTTCGCGATCGGAGGATAGACCGGCATGATCTGCCGGACCATTTTCGCGGCTTGCACGTTGCCGCCTACGCGGATGCGTGCGGGAGTCGCCTTAGGCGGAGGCGGCATATTCGAGCCTACGCCTCCGATGATTCCTCCCAGAACTCCACCTGCCGAACCGCCGGCAATACCGCCAGGCACACCACCCGTGACGCCCACGGAGCCAACATCCGGCGGCAACTCTTCTTCCTTAATCATCGCCACTTTCTTGGGGATGACGGTCGGCGCCATCATCTGCCCATTGTGAATCAAGCGCACGACAGGCTTCACCACGCGCTGAATCACCGCAGCGGGCGGCGGTGGGGGCGGAGGTGGCGCAGGCGCTACCAGGAAGGTTGTGAGCGTTTCCTTGGGCAGCGCTTCGGTGTAAATCAAAGGAATCAGGATCAAGACGCCCAATATTGCTGCCTGGACGATCGTCGAGACCACCACGGTCCATGACGTATTGGTCCTCTTCGGATTCGCACTGGAGACTACAAGATCATCGAACATGACTACTACCTCCTTGCGGCTGCCGCCATGCGCTTTTCGGCTGCGGATCCGGCGCTAATGGCAGCTCCCTGACCCCGGTACTTGTTCCAAACCACAACGATAGGGGCTGCGATTCCGAAACTGGAGTACGTTCCTACCACAACTCCCACCACCATGGCAAAAGCGAAAGCACGGAGCACCTCCCCGCCCATGAGGTACAGGACCACCACGGTGAGGAAAGTTAAGCCGCTTGTCAAAATAGTACGAGAAAGAGTCTGATTGATGGATTTGTTCACGATCGCCGCGAACGGCTCGCGCCGCATCAAACGGAGATTCTCTCGGACGCGGTCAAAAATCACGATCGTGTCGTTCATTGAATAGCCGACCAGAGTGAGCAATGCCGCGATCACCGTCAGCGAAATCTCGTAATGGAAAAGCGAGAAAAAGCCCAGGGTGATCAGCACGTCATGGAAGACGGCTATTACCGCGGCAGCTCCGTAAATCCACTCAAACCTGAATGCAATATATACCAACATCCCCAGCAACGCATAGAGCGTAGCGAGCACGGCCTGGCGGCGCAACTGAGCGCCTACCTTGGGGCCGACAATTTCCACATTTCGGATCGTGAAATTGCCGAGGGCCAAGCCGCTGGTCAAAACGTTGGTCACCGGTTGGGTCACGCCGGGAACGCTCTTGAGTTCGTCGAAGCTCGTGACGATCCCACCGTAATCCTTATCACGCACATCCGTTAGCTTTTGCGCCAGATCTTTGTAACGATCGCCGGCATTTGTGCCCAGGGCCAGCGGGTCTTTCGTGGTTAGGTAATCCGCGAGCGCCGGTGCGGTGATGGAATTGAAATCTTGTTTGCCCGAGGTGTCAGTCCCGAAGGTTCTGTGCAGCACGTTGAGAATTGCATCCTTGCCTGCATCGAGCGACTCATCGCCCGTGCCCTTTTGCTCGAGGCCGATGACCACGTCGCGTTGCGATGCCGAGTTCCCGATATCGCTGATGGACTGAATGGTGCTATTGGCAAGACCGGCTGACTCCAATCCCTTTCGAATCTGATCGATCGGCGGCGTTCCTGCGAACCGCACATACACCAGGGTGCCGCCCCGGAAGTCGATTCCGTACCGCAGTCCCCCGTTCTTCAGGATCGAGGCCCATCCCACTGCCAGCAGGACTAGCGAAAGGGTGACGAAGTACTTCGCCTTCCCCATCCAGTCGACATTTACGCCCTTAAAAAATTCCATCGAGTCCTATCCGTCTTAATTGGACACCGGGTTGCCGGGGATTGTTCCCGGCATGCCCATCGCATGCAAATGCCTTAAATGCTGAGTTCTGCCTGGCGCTCCATGTGCGCCAGGTGATAATCGAAAATGGCTCGCGAGACGTAAATCGAAGTAAACACGTTGGCGAGCAAACCTATGACTAACGTGACCGCAAATCCTCGCACCGGCCCGGTTCCGAAGAGAAACAAGAAGATGGCCGAGACGATGGTCGTCACGTGCGTATCGATAATCGTGAGAAATGCGCGATCGAAGCCAAGGGCCACGGCCGAAGCCGGAGCCTTGCCGTTCCGCAACTCCTCGCGGATGCGCTCGAAAACAAGTACGTTCGAATCCACGCCCATGCCGATGGTCAAAATCACGCCGGCAATTCCGGGAAGCGTGAGGACAGCCCCCGCGTACGCCATGAACGCGATGAGAATGATCAGGTTCAGTATAAGAGCCACAACTGCATTGACACCGCTTAGCCGGTAATAGATCACCAGAAAAATCATCACGACCACGAGGCTCGCGATCGACGCGCGAACGCCCTGGCGGATCGAATCAGCGCCGAGCGATGGGCCTACCGTGCGTTCCTCAAGATATTTGATTGAGGCGGGAAGCGCACCGGCGCGCAGGACGAGAACCAGATCCTGCGCCGTGTCTTGCGAGAAAGATTCGATCATTCCTGAGTCATCAATGCGCCCGTTGATCGTCGGCGCCGAATAAACTTGATGATTGAGGACGATGGCCATCCGGTGACCGAGGTTGGTCTCTGTGAATGGACCGAAGCGGCTGGCTGCCGCGGTAGAAAGCTTGAAGTCCACCTGATACTGGCCCGGGAAATTCGAACTGGGACTGATGCTTTCGCTTCGCAGGTCTTGTCCGGTGACGATGGGAGCGCGATTAAGAATGTAATACACGGTTTGTGACGGCTGACCGGGCTGAGCGCTGGATTTGCCCGGAACGACTTCCGTGCCTGGTGGCAACACTCCGCCGTGCCCGGCAAGCGCAGCCGCCTCGGATGGATATGTCTGCTCGTCGACGACGAGGTTCAGCGAGAGTTGACCGGTGGCTTGGATGACGGATTTCGCGCGAGTGGGATCTGCTTCGCCGGGAAGCTGAACCAGAATTTCATTGTCGCCGCGACCGGTAAAAGCAATCGTCGGCTCCGTCAGGCCCAGCGCGTTGATTCGGCGCGTAATCGTGTCGAGGGACTGATCCATCACGTTGCGGCGAATGTCTGCCACGATCGAAGGCTTCAGGGTGAGCAGGTAGCCGTTCTGTTCGCCGGGCGCGGGAGACATGCTCCAATCGGGGAACTGGTTGGCGACAATATCGCGAAAGGTTGACGACGTCGCTGGATCAATATTGCGGACGAGAATGTGCGTATCGTCCACGCGGCGAGTTTCACCTACGTTGACGTTCTTTTCGTGCAGCTGTTTCGTCATCGCGTCAATCGTCTCGTCGCAGCGCTGCCCGATCGCTTCGTCCACCTGCACCTGCAGGACGAGGTGGCTCCCGCCTTTGAGATCCAGCCCCAGCTTGATGCGATCGGCGAGGTTCTGCTTCAACTGGGTGGCAGAAGTGGGAAATTCCGGAAGCCCGACAACGCCAAATATGCAGATCAAAATGATGATCGCTATGAGAATGAACTTCCACCTGAGATCGGAACTCATGCTGGCTGGTTAAGTCTCCTTCGGAGGTTCCGCTTGCAAGCCCGCAATAGCGGCGCGCGATACTTTGATTTTCACTTGTTCGGCTATGCGCAGTTGGACCGAGTCATCGTCCAACCCCACGATCGTGCCGTAGATCCCGCCATTGGTGAGGACTTTGTCGCCAGTCTTCAGATTACGAAGCATTTCGGCGACCTTCTTCTGCCGCCTCTGCGCCGGCATGATCATCAAGAAGTAAAAAATGACCATTATGAGGATTAATGGGAGAAAAAGTGCTATTCCGCTAGGCTGCGCCGAGGCTTGCGCCAAGAGGAGCAGAGTCCCCGAACACATCACACCGACTTCCACGATCATTTTCGCCTTTCCCGCCCAGGCGGGTCGTCACCTGCCGTGGCCGGCAGGCTCATTTCGCTCACAGAAGATGCTGCCCCGCTTCTTCCCGCGCCCAGCCCACCTTAATTT
>Ga0210394_10001545_pt1 | contig 36250 bp, 26 predicted proteins | sample IncBWC12MmetaG_FD_160121 | JGI IMG/M metagenome (GOLD analysis project Ga0210394, IMG submission 160121) | Forest soil microbial communities from Barre Woods Harvard Forest LTER site, Petersham, Massachusetts, United States - Inc-BW-C-12-M | ecosystem: Environmental > Terrestrial > Soil >... | reverse complement strand
GAGCGCTTCAAGACCATGACCGAGCTCGCCTGGGCCGCCTATCACGAAGTGCCGCCCGGCATGGAGCCCGGGCTCGAGGCGATCAACTATTACGATCCGCCGAATTTCACCTTCCCGTATGGCGCCTATGTCTGCGTCCTCGACATCGACGTCGATACCGGCACCACCAAAGTGCGGCGCTTCTACGCGCTCGACGATTGCGGCACGCGCATCAACCCGATGATCATCGAAGGCCAGATCCATGGCGGGCTCACCGAAGCCTTCGGCATCGCCATGGGCCAGGAAATCCACTACGACGACGACGGCAACGTGACCACGGCCTCGTTCATGGACTATTTCCTCCCGACCGCGGTCGAGACCCCGCATTGGGAGACCGACTGGACCGAAGTGCCCTCGCCGCATCACCCGATCGGCGCCAAGGGCGTCGGCGAAAGCCCGAATGTCGGCGGCGTGCCGTGCTTCTCCAACGCCGTCAACGACGCCTTCGCGTTCCTCGGCTCGACCCACATCCAGATGCCGCACGACCATTGGCGCACCTGGACGGCCGCGGACAAGCTCGGCCTGCATGGATAATGCGTCGCCGGCGCTCTCAGGATCGTCATTGCCGGGCTTGACCCGGCTATCCATCTTATTAATCGGAGGAGGGGTGGATGCGCGGGTCAAGCCCGCGCGTGACGAAAAAAAGGGCCGGCCGCGGTGAACTGGAAGCGCGAAGAGATTTCGGACCGCCTCGCCGCCGTCGGCTATATCGCCGACCGCGACATCGCGACCGCCCTGTCGCTGATGGAATTCCTCAAGCGCCCGCTGCTGCTCGAGGGCGAAGCCGGCGTCGGCAAGACCGAGGTGGCGAAGGCGCTCGCCGCCGTGCATGAGGCCGAGCTCATCCGGCTGCAATGCTATGAGGGCCTCGACCAGAACGCCGCGCTCTACGAGTGGAATTATCAACGTCAGCTCCTCGCCATCAAGACCCGCGAGGGCGCCGGCGAGAATGCCGATGCGATCGAGGAACACATCTTTTCGGAAAAATATCTGCTCGAACGGCCGCTCCTTGCCGCCATCCGCCGCGCCACGCCGCCGGTACTGCTGGTCGACGAGGTCGATCGCGCCGACGAGGAATTCGAGGCGTTCCTGCTCGAGCTTCTTTCCGATTTTCAGGTCAGCATTCCCGAGCTCGGCACCATCAAGGCCACCTCGATCCCGCGCGTGGTGCTCACCTCGAACGGTACCCGCGAGCTTTCCGACGCGCTGCGCCGGCGCTGCCTTTATCACTATGTCGATTTCCCCGACGTCGAACGCGAGGCGAAGATCATCCTGATCCGCACGCCCGGGATCGACACGGCGCTGGCGCTGCAGATCGCGCGCCTGGTCGCGGCCGTGCGCAAGGAGGATTTGCGCAAGGTGCCCGGCGTCGCCGAGACGCTGGACTGGGCGGCGACGCTCGCCGGCCTGGAGGTGCAGGATTTGCGGCAGGAGCCGGAAGCCGTGCACGAGACGATGATCTGCTTGCTCAAGACGCACGAGGATCGCGCCCGGCTCACGCGGGAAGTGAGCGAGCGGCTTCTCGGCAAGGTGGCATGAATGGCCGCTGATCTTCCTCACGCCGCTCGTCCCCGCGAAAGCGGGGACCCGGCGCTGGATTCCCGCCTGCGCGGGAATGAGCGGAATGAGGCGATCGGCGAGCCGACCCGTCGACGCCTCGCCGGATTCGCGCGCACCTTGCGCGACAATGGCTTCCGCATCGGCCTCGCCGAGACCCGCGATGCGCTTGCGATCCTCGCTTCGCCGGCCGCGCTGCGCCCGGCATCGCTCAGGCCGGCGCTGCGCGCGCTGTTCTGCGCCACGCATTCCGATTGGGAGCGCTTTGACGAGATCTTTGTCGCGTTCTGGCAAGGCTACGGCATGCGGCAGCGGCAAACTCTCTCGGGCTCGCCGCTGCAAAGCCGCGCGCCGGCGCGCCGGCTTGCCGAGGCGCAGGTGCCGCAAGATGCTTTGGGCCTTCCCGACCGGGTCCAGCGCCGCAGCGAGGGCGACGCGGACGCCGCCGCCGACGGCCGCGGCCGCCGCGAAGGCGCCTCGCGCGTCGAAGCGCTGACCACGGCGGATCTTCGCCACATCGTCGATCCCGAAGAGGTGGCGGCGACGCATGCGCTCGCCGCGCGTCTCGCCCGGGTGATGCGCGCGCGGCTCATCCGCCGCGAACAGGTGCGCCGGCGCGGGCGGCGGCTCGATCTGCGCCGCACCATCCATCGCAGCATCTCGCATGGCGGAATGCCATTCGAGCTCGCCTGGCGCCGCCGTAAGATCAAGCCGCTGCGCCTCGTCGTGCTGCTCGACGCCTCGGGCTCGATGAGCCTTTACACCGCTTTCTTCGTGCGCTTCCTGCACGGCGTCGTCGACAGCTTCCGCGAGGCCGAGGCCTTCGTCTTCCACACCCGCCTGGCGCACGTCTCGCCGTCGCTGCGCGATCGCGACGTCACCCGCGCGGTCGACAAGCTCGCCTTGATGGCGCAAGGCATCGGCGGCGGCACGCGCATCGGCGAGAGCCTCGCGACGTTCAATCGCTGGCATGCGCAGCGCGTGATCAATTCGCGCACCGCGGTGATGATCGTCTCCGACGGCTACGATACCGGCGAGCCGGAGCGGCTCGGCGCGGAGATGCGGCGCCTGCGCCGCCGCTGCCGCAAGATCGTGTGGCTCAACCCGCTGATCGGCTGGCGTGACTACTCACCGCAAGCACGCGGCATGCAGGCGGCTTTGCCCTATGTCGATCTGTTTGCGCCGGCGCACAATCTCGAGAGCCTCGCCGCCCTCGAGCCGTTCTTGGCGAAGATCTGAGCCATGACCTGAACCATGGCGCGCGCACCCGACATTCTGGAGATCATCTCGACACGCAAGGCCGCCGGCGAGCCGTTTGCGCTGGCGACCGTCGTGCGCACCGTCGCGGCGACGGCGGCCAAGGCCGGTGCCAAGGCGGTGATCCTGCCCGACGGCACGATTTCCGAAGGCTGGATCGGCGGCGGCTGCGCCCGCGCGGCCGTGCTCAAGGCGGCGAAGGAAGCGCTCGCCGACGGGCGCTCGCGCCTCGTTTCGGTGGCGCCCGCCGATCTCCTCGCCGATCGCGGCGTCAAGGCCGGCGAGGAGAAGGAGGGCGTGCGTTTCGCCAACAATATGTGCCCGAGCCAGGGCACCATGGACATCTTCGTGGAGCCGGTGCTGCCGCGGCCGCAAGTCGTCATTTGCGGTTCGAGCCCGGTCGCCGTCGCCGTCGCCGATCTAGCCAAGCGCACCGGCTTCGCTGTCACCGTCTGCGCTCCGGCGGCCGAGCAGCCGGCTATCGCCGAAGCCGACCGCCGCATCGAAGGCTATGCGTTGCCGGTCGAGGAGGGCGGCGCGCGTTTCGTCGTGGTCTCGACGCAAGGGCGCGGCGACGAAGCCGCGCTCCTTGCCGCGCTCGCCGTCGATGTCGACTACGTCGCCTTCGTCGGCAGCCGCAAAAAAGCCGAGGCGCTCAAGGCCACGCTTGCCAAGCGCGGCGTGGCCGCCGCGCGCCTGGCGAAGCTCAAGGCGCCCGCCGGCCTCGATCTCGGCGCGATCACGCCGGACGAGATCGCGATCTCGATCGTTGCCGAGATCGTCGCGGTCAGGCGCAGCGCCCATTCGCGCGCCGCAGCGCAACCGTCATCAGGCCGCTGACCGATTTCGGTTTGGATTCGCCTAAAAGGCCGCCGGGTTAGGGGACGGAATATTTCACTGTTTTTAGCACCGTGGCCGCAAAAATATTATTTTGATCCGGGTGCTTGCTCGGCTGGCGTGGAAGATTATACTCCCGGCGGCGCGTGGCGGTGATCGAGATCGCAACAAACCGCCGCGCTTTGTATTCGGGAGATGGCGTTCATGTCTTCATCGTCAAAGCATCCGGAAACCATTGCGCTGCACGCTGGATGGCGCGCTGACCCCGCCACCGGGGCCGTGGCCGTGCCGATCTACCAGACCACCTCGTATCAGTTCCGCGACACCGAGCATGCCGCCAATCTGTTCGCGCTCAAGGAACTGGGCAACATCTACACCCGCATCATGAATCCGACGAACGATGTGCTGGAGAAGCGCGTCGCGGCGCTGGAAGGCGGCGTCGCCGCCTTGGCGCTGGCGTCGGGGCAGGCGGCCTCGGCATTTGCCTTGCAGAACCTCGCGCGCGCCGGCGATAACGTGGTCAGCTCGACCGACCTTTATGGCGGCACCTGGAATTTGTTCGCCAACACGCTCAAGGATCAAGGCATCGAAGTCCGTTTCGTCGATCCGGTCGATCCGAACAATTTCCGCCGCGCGACCGACGATCGTACCCGTGCCTATTATGCCGAGACCCTGCCCAATCCAAAACTGACGGTATTTCCCATCGCCGAAGTCGCCGCCATCGGCACCAGTTTCGGCGTTCCGCTGGTCATGGACAATACTGCCGCGCCGATCCTGGTGCGGCCGTTCGATTACGGCGCCGCGGTGATCGTCTACTCGACGACCAAATATCTCGGCGGCCACGGCAACTCGATCGGCGGGCTCCTCGTTGACAGCGGCACCTTCGACTGGGCCGCGCACCCGATCCGCCAGCCGGCGCTCAACACGCCCGATCCGAGCTATCACGGCGCGGTGTGGACCGAGGCGGTCAAGCCGCTCGGGCCGATCGCCTACATCATCAAGGCGCGGGTGACGCTGTTGCGCGACATGGGCGCGGCGATGTCGCCGTTCAATGCGTTCCTCACCCTGCAGGGAGTCGAAACGCTGGCGCTGCGCATGGCCAAGCATTGCGAGAACACGCAGGCGGTGACCGATTTCTTGCGCAAGCGGCCGGAAATCGTCAAGGTCATTCATCCCTCGGTGCAGACCGGCGTGCATCGCGAGCGCGCCGCCAAATATCTCAAGGGCGGAATGGGCGGCCTCGTCGGCTTCGAGCTCGCCGGCGGCAAGGAGGCCGGGCGCCGCTTCATCGATGGGCTGCAGATGTTCTATCACGTCGCCAATATCGGCGACGCGCGCAGCCTCGCCATCCATCCCGCCACCACCACGCATTCGCAGCTCTCGCCGCAGGAGCAGGACGCGACCGGCGTGTCCGACGGCTATGTCCGGCTTTCCGTCGGCATCGAGCATATCGACGATATCATCGCCGATATCGAGCGCGGGCTTGCGGCGGCGGGAAAAGTCGCGAAGGCGGCCTGACCGCGCTGCGCCGAGCGAAGCAACGAAGCAATCCGGAAACTCGCGCCAATACCGGATTGCTTCGCTGAGCCTGTCATCGGGCGGGCCATTTCGGGCCGGACCTGTTGGCGGCAATGATGCGCGGGTTGGATTTCAAAATCCGCCGGCGGTGAAATTCAACCGCTGCACCACGTCGTAATTCTGCTTGGCGACGGGGTAGGCGTAGTCGACCCGGATCGGGCCGAACATCGAATCCCAGATCAGGCTCGCGCCGACCGAGGCGCGGACCGCGTGCGAGTTGGCGATCTGCTGGGCGGGCGAGAGCGAGGAGGCCAGCGTCGAGACGCTCGACGCATTGGTCGCCCACAGGCTGCCGGCGTCGGAGAACAACGCCACCTTGAGCTGCGCGTCCGGCGTCACCAGCGGCATCGGCGCCTGCAGCTCGGCGGTGGTCGTCCAATAAACATTGCCGCCGAGATTGTCCTGGGTCGTTCCCGGGGTGATGTCGCGCGGGCCGAACCCATTCGGCGCGAAGCCGCGCACCAGTTGCGGCCCGCCGAAGAAGCCGTCGAGCAGCGGCAGCGACTGGCCGCCCCATGGCGTCGCGTAGCCGCTCTGCGCTCGCACCATGCCGGCGACATCGCCGGCGATCTGATGGTAGTAGCGCGCGTCTTGCGTGGTCCGGGCGAATTTGGCGGCGCCGCCGAGGCCGGCAAACTCGACATTGGACTGGGTGCGAATTCCGCTGGTCGGATTGCGCGGATTGTCGAGCGTGCTGTAGGTGAGGCCGGTGCCGACCGACGACACCCAGATCGGCCCCGCCGCGGCCGCCTGCTGAATGGGGAGCGAGGCCGTACCCAACGCCGGATCGAGCGACAGGCCCTGATTGTAGATCGAGTAGCTCCACTGCACCGCCGTCTGGTCGTTGAGCGGCGTGCCGACCGCGACCTTGGCGCCATAGATGGTGCTGTCATAGGACTGATAGATCGAGGCGAAGGTCTCTTTGCCGAAGAGATCGACGCCGAGCGAAAGCCGCGGACCGAGCGCATAAGGATCGGTGAAGCCGAGATCGAAGCCTCGGGCATATTGGCCCAGCAGCACCGAGGCCTTCACCGCGTCGCCGGTGCCGAGGAAATTGCGATCGCCGATGCTCAGCTCGACGGCCCACCCGTCGGTCGAGGAGTAGCCGCCGGAATACTTGAAGTCTCCGGTCTGATCTTCCTCGACTGCGACATCGACGATGAGGCGGTCCGGCGCCGAGCCCGGCTTGGTGTCGATCTTGACCGATTTGAAATAGCCGAGCTGCTTCAGGCGCCGCTCGCCGCGATCGGCCAGCGCCCGATTGTAGGCGTCGCCTTCGACGAGCTCGAATTCGCGGCGGATCACCTCGTCGCGCGTCTTGGTGTTGCCGTGAATGTCGATCCGCTCGACATAGAGGCGTTTGCCCTCGGCGACGGCGTAGACGAGATTGATCAGCCGGCTTTCCGGCGCGCGCTCGCTGCGCGCCACGGCGGCGGCGAAAGGCTCACCGCTCTTCGCCAATCCGGTGGTGAGGTCCTCGACCGTCTTGGCCACGGCGTCGGCGTCATAGATCTCGCCGGCCTGCGTGTGCAGATAGGAGCGCAGCGTGGCGGGATCGACTGATTTTACGCTCGACTCGATGTCCACCTTGCCGATGCGATACTGCGCACCTTCCTCGATCGCAAAGGTGACCGCGACGCCTTTCTTCTCCGGCTCATAGCTCGCAGCAGCGCGTATCCGCACATCGGCGTAGCCATGGGCGAGATAGAAGCGGCGGAGGAGATCGCGGTCCGCTTCGATGCGGTCGGCGTCGTAGACGTCGTTGTCGAGGAGGAAGCTCAGCATATTGGTCGCGCCGGTTTTGATCACGCTTCTGAGCTTGTCGGGCGCGAAGGCGTCGTTGCCGGCGAACAGGACTTGCCGGACCGCGAGCTTCTCGCCCTCCGTGATCTCGAAGACGAGATCGACGCGCTCGTTCTTGCCGGCGATCGTCTTCGGGTCGACCTTGGCTTCGAAATAGCCGTGCTCACGATAGAGCACGAGGATCTCCCTGACGTCGCCCTGGACCGTCGCGCGCGACAGCGGTCCCCGTTCTTTGGACTGCACCGCCTTTTTGAGGTCCTCGTCCTTGACCTTCCGATTGCCGTCGAAGGCGATGCGCGCGATGGTCGGGTTTTCCACGACCGTCACCAGGAGGCGCTCGCCGTTCCGCGCAATCCGGACGTCCTGAAAGAGGCCGGTGGCATAGAGGCTCTTGAGCGCCGCGTCGAGCGCCGCGGCGTCAAGCCGCCCGTCGGCGGCAGGGCGAAAATGCGCGCGGATCATCGCCGCATCGATGTGCCGGTTGCCGGCGACCACGATGGCGGAATCCGCCGATGGCCCCGCGTCTGCCGGCGCGGCGGCCAGGATGGCGATCAATCCAAGAATGCAAGCAGAGACGATGGCTGCGGTTACGCGGCCGTACATCACTCCAACTCCCCGACCGGTCAGGCGGAATTGAACCGGCCGGGCGGGCGGAACCGTGACCGATTATGTCGCAATCTGAGGAATTGTTGCGGCGCCAGGTGCGCCGCCGCACAAGCGGCCGGTTCTCGACACAATGGTTTACGCTTGGGCGGGCCCCGGCGGGCTGGGGCGCAGCCGGTCCTAGCGCGCGTCGCGCTTCGCCCATCTCTCCGCCCAATGATGAAACGGCAACAAGATCTCGACGAGCTTCCCGCCCTCGCCGGTGAGCCGATAGCCGGCAGGGCCAAGTTCAACGATGCCGGCCTCGCGCAATTCCGCAAGCCGGGTGTTGAGAATGGTCGGCGACAGCTTCCCGGATCGTTCGCGCAGGTCGCGGAAGTTCAGCGGGCCGGCCTGGAGCTCCCAAACGATGCGCAGCGACCAGCGCCGGCCGAGGAGATCGAGCAACGCCATGACCGGCCGCCCCGATCGCGAGCCGCGAACGCGAGCGCCGGGTTTCGGAGTTTTCATCGGTCTATCAATCGGCTCGCCTGCATACTTGCAGCATCCTGTTGCGCTTCGAGGACCCAAACCGTCTCAAGATCGAGGCCCGCCGGCCGCGGAGCGTCCGGTACGCGATGGCCGCAACGCACTGACTAGCTGGTGGCGGAGCCAAGCGTTGGCCGGATCGCCATCCGCGCTGGCGTGCCAATAGAGGTAGGTGTCGAATGCCGGCACTTTGAGCGGAAACGACACCAGCTGATTGCCGAATTGCGCGTTGAGGATGCCGGCGTGGCGTTGCGGCATCGTCAAGATCAGGTCGGTTTCGCTGACCACCCGGCACGCCGCCAAATGACTCTGGCATCGCAAACGAATGCGGCGGCGCAAATTCTGCCGGCCCAGCTCGAAGTCTTCCGCGCTCAAGCCGCGGCGCCGCGACGAGACCGCGATGTGCTCCTGGCTCAAATAGGTGCGGAGCGTGAGCCTGGGGCCGACCTTCGGGTGACGCGGGCGAGCCACGACCGTCAGCCATTCGGTGCGAAGCCGCTCCCGCCTGATGTCGTCCGGCAACGGCAGCAGGACATCAATCGCCGCATCGATCGTCCCGACCGAGAGTTCGCGCTCGAGTTCGCGGCGCTCGGTCCGCACCGTGCTGATGGTGACGTAAGGCGCGCGCTCAGCGATGCTGCGCATCAGCTTGCCCAGAAGCGCCGTCTCCAGCGCCTCGCGCATGCCGACGGTGAAATGCTTGACCGCGCTCGCCGGCGCGAAGCGGTCGCCCTTGGTCAGCGTCGCTTCGATGCCTTGGAGCGATTGGCGAATGGGCTCGATCATCCGCCGCGCCAGCGGCGTCGGCGTCATCAGGCGACCGTGCCGCGTGAACAACGGATCTTCGACCATCTCGCGCAGACGGCCGAGGGCATGGCTGATCGCCGGCTGCGACAGGTTGAGCCGCCGGCTCGCCCGGGTGATGCTGGCCTCGGCGTAAATGGTGTCGAAAACGACGAGGAGGTTCAGGTCGATTCTATTGATATGCATGGGGTTTATGATACGAAATTCTATCAATGCATTTGCTGAATGCTATCCCCAGCGGCCTACCGTCCGCAATCGAGCTGCGCCGCAAGGACGGAGGCCGTTCCATGGATTTTGAGCACTCGGCGAAGGTCAAAGCGGTGCAGCAGCGGCTGCACGCCTTTATGCAGGAACACATCTACCCGAACGAGCAACGCTACGAGGACGAGGTTGCGGCCGGGGATCGCTGGCAGCCGGTGGTCATCATCGAGGAGCTGAAGCGGAAGGCGCGAGCGGCAGGGCTGTGGAACCTGTTTCTGCCCGATTCCTCCCGTGGCGGCGGGTTGAACAATCTGGAATACGCGCCGCTCTGCGAGATCATGGGCCGTGTCCATTGGTCGTCCGAGGTTTTCAATTGCTCGGCGCCGGACACCGGCAACATGGAGACGCTGGAGCGCTACGGCACCGAGGCGCAGAAGCGGCAATGGCTCGAACCACTGCTCGACGGCGCCATTCGCTCGAGCTTCGCCATGACCGAGCCGGGAGTGGCATCGTCAGACGCCACCAATATTCAGAGCCGCATCGAGCGCCACGGCGACCACTACGTCATCAACGGCCACAAATGGTGGGCAACCGGAGCGCCCGATCGGCGTTGCAAGCTGCTCATCGTCATGGGCAAGACCGATCCCGACAATCCGGATCGTCACCGACAGCAGTCGATGATCCTGGTCCCGCGCGACGCCCCCGGCGTGACGGTGCGGCGCTGGCTGCCCGTCTTCGGCTTCGACCATGCGCCCCACGGGCACGGAGAAGTTCTATTCGAGAACGTGAAGGTCCCGGTCACGAACATATTGCTCGGCGAAGGCCACGGCTTCGAGATTGCGCAGGGCCGGCTTGGTCCCGGCCGCGTTCATCACTGCATGCGCGCGATCGGTCAGGCCGAAGTGGCGCTGGAGAAGACGTGCCGCCGGCTCAACACGCGGGTTGCCTTTGGCAAACCGCTGGCCGAGCAATCGGTGATGCTCGAGCGCATCGCCGAAGCGCGGATCGAGATCGACCAGACTCGGCTGTTGGTGCTCAAGGCCGCCGACACGATGGACAAGCTCGGCAACAAGGCGGCGCTCGCCGAGATCGCGATGATCAAGGTTGCCGCGCCGAATATGCTGTGCCGCGTGCTCGACCACGCCATCCAGGCCTATGGCGGCGCCGGCGTTACCGAAGACTTCGGCCTCGCCGCGGCGTACGCGGCGGCGCGAGTGCTGCGCATCGTCGACGGTCCAGATGAAGTGCATCGCAACCAGATCGCCAAGCTTGAGCTGCGCAAACACCGCACGCCACCGGCCGATCGGTCGGTGCCGCGCGCCCACGTGAATGCCGCCTGAGGACGGGTGTACGTCAGCCGGCACGGCGCTCCGGCGCCGCGATTTCGCCGGGAAACAAGCGGTCCGACTCCACGGCATATTGCGCCGCGGTCTCATGCAGCCGGGCGTTGTTGGCCTCGCGCAGCGCCGCGTCGGCCTCGCCATAGAGGAAGGCGAGGAAGGCGTAGCGCCGCCCGCGCGTTACCGGGGTGACCTGATGCAGCGCGCCGCAGGAGAACACCACGGCGCCGCCATGCGGCGCGCGATAGTGGCGGCTGCCGAACTCCGGGAAGACGAGATCACAGCCGTCATAGTCCCGGTTGAGGTTGATGGTGACGGCGAAGCGCCGGTGCTGCGCGCCGATATTGACGTTGTCGCGATGGCGATGGAAATGGCCGCCGACGGCGCTGTCGTAGCAGGCGACGATATAGCGGTCCATGCGCGTCGCCTCGAATTGGAAATATTGCGCGATAGCCGGGACCAGGCGGCGCACGATCTGGCTGCGGATCGCCTCGCGCAGCTCCGGGTGGGCGACGACGAGATCGTTGCGGCGCTTGAGCCGGTAATCGACCACCCGCGCGGTCTTGCCCTCGACGTCGAGCAGGAAGCCGGAATCGCTGCCGCCGAGCTTTTCGTAGAACTGGATGAGCACGTCGCAGAGCGCGAAATCGAAGATGCGTGGCACGATCAGCACCGGCGCGCAAAGCGGCACGCCGGCGGCGTCGTCGACCGGCGGCAGGCTCCGCAACACGCCACGCACGGTCTGCGCATGCCCGGCGGGTTCGTTCCACGGGACATTGGCGACCGCGCGCAACATCGGGTCGAGCACGATGGTGCGCGGCATTTCGGCGGCGCCGAAGGCGCTGCTGACCGCGCCGTCATAGTCGGCGATGAACGACACCGCGGCGGTGCACAGCGCGTTGTAGGGCGCCGGATCGGCCGGCGGCGCCATGAGCACGCCGTAGAACACGATCCGCTCCGGGTCGAAGAGGTGGGCTTCGCGCATGAGCTCGGCGAGCTCCTGGCCGGCACGCGGGTTTGCCGGCGAGCCGAGGAAGGCGAGGACGATCCAGCGGCCGGCCGCCACCTGAAGATTGAACGAGCCGTCCGCGATCAGCGGCGCGCCGAACCAGGGGACGGGGTCGCCGAGAATGATCCCGCCAGTGCCGCCTTCGATCTTGCCCATGATGGAGCCTTCAGGGGCCTGCTGCCCCAGGGGGACAATCCTAATTCTTAGTAAATTTTGTTCTAACCCGCGGCGGCAAGCTCGGAACCGATCGTTTCAATGGCGCCGACCAATATGTCGAGGTCGGCATCGCGGGTGCGGTGGTTGGTGATGGAGATGCGGATGCAAAAGCGATTGTCGATCTTGCAGGTCGAAGGCGCCGCGATCCCGCGCCGCTGCATGGTGGCGACCAGCTTGACATTCAGCGCGTCGATCGCCGCGTCGTCCATTCCGGGCGGCTCGTAGCGGCAACAGACGATCTGCAGCGGTACCGGAGCCATCAGGCGCAGCAGCGGCCGCTTCTCGATTCGCGCCGCCAAAATCCGCGCCTGGGCGCAGTTGCGGTCGATCGCTTCGCCCAACGCCTCCGTGCCGTGTTGCTGGAGCGTGAACCAAACCTTGAGCGCGCGGAATCCGCGTGACAACTCGATGCCGAGATCGCTGGGCCAGGTGCCGCCGCCTGCGAGGCCGTCGGCCGCCGCCAAATAGGGCGGCCGGTCGTCGAACGTCGCCAGCAGCGTTGCCCGGTCGCGAACCAGAAGACAGCCGGCGTCATAGGGAACGTGCAGCCATTTGTGCAGATCGAACGCGAGCGAATGCGCTGACTCAATTCCGGCGAGGCGTGGAGCGAGTTGCGGCGCGAGAATAGTCAAGGCGCCGAACGCGCCGTCGACGTGAAACCAAAGCTCTTCGTCGCGACACAGACCGGCGAGGGCGGCAAGGTCGTCGGTCGCGCCAGTGTTGACCGTCCCCGCGGTGCCGACAACGCAGAATGGCTGCAGGCCGCCGGCGCGGTCCTCCTTGATGCTCCGGCGCAGCGCGTCAACGTCGATGCGAAACTCGCGGTCGATGCTCACCCGGCGCAAGGCTGCGCCGCCAAGCCCGAGCAACTCGAAGGCTTTCGCCAGGCACGAATGGCCTTCGCTGGAAACGTAGCCGACCAGGCGCGCGCCGCCGACGCCTTGCCGGCGAACCTCGGCGATGGCGGAAGTTCGCGCGGCCGCGAGCCCGAGGAGGTTCGCCATCGAACTCCCGGTGGTGAGCAAGCCTGCCGCGCTTGCCGGAAACTCAAACCAGCGCGCCATCCAGTCGATGACGCATTTTTCGACGTGAATGCCGCCGTGATCGCGGCCGCCGCAATTGGCGTTGAGTGCGGCCGCAGCCATTTCCGCGAGCACGCCGCCGGCCGTTCCGGTGCCGTGAACCCAGCCCCAGAAGCGAGGGTGCGTGTTGCCGGTGCCGAACGGCAGGATCAATTCGCGCAGATCGGCGCAGACCTTATGCACGTCTTGCGCAAGGCGCGGCGGCGGTTCAGCCAGGCGCTGCTGCACCGCCTCCGGCATGGGCGTCCACACCGGACCGTCTCCGGCGTGCTCCAATCGCGTGATTAGCGTGTCCAACAACGCATGAGCCTCGCCGCGGAAGGCCTGCCAATCCGCCGGGTCGAGCAGCGACTGCCCGTCCGTGATCGCCGGTCGCATGGCGTCTGAGGCTTGTTTCATGGCTGCCGCCTTTGTCTTTCGGGTTTTTGATCCCCGGGCATTTTACTATGGTCGGCAGGCAATGACCGATTCGCGGTTGTGACGCGACAATGAGGTCCAAGTCGACCCTGAGCGAAGCGCCGCCGGCCTTTCGGGGCGAGCGGATCCGAGAGCTCAACCGCTTGCTGGAGCAAGATCCGGATGCGGTCGAAGCCCGTTTCGAACGCGCGGGGCTCCTGCGCGAGCAGGGCGCATTCGAAGCGGCCAAGCGCGACTACCTCGAAGTGCTGCGGCAAAGGCCGACCGACTTCGCCGCGTTGAATGACTTCGGCGCGCTCGTGCTCAAAGCCGGATTCCGCGGCGCTGCACGCACGTTGTTCAGCGCGGCGGTCGAGCACCACCGGGACGATCCCAGGGGGCACGTCAATCTCGCGAACTTGCTGTTGCTGACCGGCGAGGTCGACCAAGCCCGCATGCATTTCGAAGCGGCGTTACGGATCGATCCCGATCATATTCATGCGCATCGGGGAATGAGCAATCTTCTGGCCGAAGCGGGGGATGAAGCGGGCGCCAGGCGGCACCGCGACAAGGGCTTCAAAAATCATCCGCTGACCACGTTGCCCTATCGCGGGGAGCAACCTCCCGTTTCGGTGCTGCTCTTGGTCTCGGCCGTCGGCGGCAACACGCCGACGGAGACCTTCCTCGATGACCGCTATTTTCACACCACCGTGCTGGCGGCGGAATACTACGATCCGAAGTTGCCGCTGCCGCCCCACGATGTGGTCTTCAACAGCATCGGCGATGCGGATTTATGCCGCGAGGGCCTCGAAGCGGCGTGTTCGATCGTAGCCCGAACCGGCCGTCCGGTGATCAATCATCCGCGGGCCGTACTCAAGACCGGACGTATCGCCAACGCCGAGCGCCTGCGCGGCCTGCCGGACATCATCGTTCCGAGGATGATGTCGCTGCCGCGAAGCGCGCTCGCCGATGCCGACGGCGTCGAAGTTGCTGCCGGCAATGGCTTTTCCTTTCCATTGCTGGTGCGTGCGCCGGGTTTCCACACCGGCCGCCATTTCGTCCGCGTCGAAACTCCGGAACGGCTTACTGCCGCCATTGCGGAATTGCCCGGCGAAGATGTGTGGCTCATCGAGCACCTCGACGCCCGGGACAATGAGGGCACGTTTCGCAAGTTTCGCGTGATGATCATTGATGGGCAATTGTATCCGCTGCACCTCGCAATATCGCAAGACTGGAAAGTCCACTATTTCACCGCCGACATGGCGCACTCCGCGGAGAATCGTTCCAAGGACGCCGCGTTTCTCGAGGACATGACCAGCGCTGTCGGGCGGCGCGGCATCGCAGCGCTTGAGCGTATCGGCGAGGTGCTCGGCCTCGACTATGGCGGTATCGACTTCGCCGTGAACGCGCGGGGCGAGATTCTGTTCTTCGAAGCCAACGCCACCATGGTCGTGGTCCCCCTCTCGCTCGACGAGAAATGGGATTATCGCCGGCCGGCTGTCGATCGAGTATTCGCGGCCGTGCGCACGATGCTCGTGGAACGATCGACCGGGAGCAGCGCGGCGGGCGGGCGCGCGTCCTCGGGCAAGCTTGCTCGGTAGCGCCAGTCGGCCTTGAGGCCAGCGCCGTTCGCGGGATCCGCTGGATGGATCGTGCCCAGCATTATCGGCGCCTGCACATTTTTTAATCAGCAGTGAGGGGAGGCCACCACGGTGCCGGCCCTTGCGGGGCTCGGTCAGCAAGGATTTGGAAGTCAATTCAAAATGATAGACGCCGAAGCGGTGCGCGGCCGCGCTGGCACGGGCTTTGCGAAGCGCCTCTTGCCTAATCACCAATCGCCCATCGCCCTGATGGCAAGCCCAAGCAGCAGCGTCTTAAGCGCTCGCATGCCCGACAAGGAGAGCGTCCCATGATTTTCGACAAGATTTCGCGCCGCCATGTTCTACAGGGAACGGCCGCCGTGGCCGCGGCGACGGCACTGCCGCTGCGCCAAGCGGCTGCGAGCGACACCACCGTCGGCTTCATCTATGTCGGCTCGCGCGACGACTATGGCTACAACCAGGCGCACGCCGCCGGCGCCGCCGCGCTCAAGAGCATGCCCGGTATCAAGGTCGTCGAGGAAGAGAAGGTCCCGGAGACCGACGCCGTGGAAAAGACCATGGAGTCGATGATCAATCTCGACGGCGCCACGCTCCTATTCCCGACCTCGTTCGGTTACTTCAATCCGCACATGGTCAAGATGGCCCTGAAGTTCCCGAAGCTGCGCTTCGAGCATTGCGGCGGGCTGTGGACCGACAAGGACCCGAAGAACGCCGGCAGCTATTTCGGCTACATCGACGAAGCCCAGCACGTCAGCGGCATCGTCGCCGGCCATATGACCAAGACCGGCAAGCTCGGCTTCGTCGCCGCCAAGCCCATTCCGCAGGTGCTGCGCAACATCAATGCGTTCACCATGGGCGCCAAGCTCGCCAATCCGAAGGCGACGCTGCAGGTGATCTTCACCGGCGACTGGTCGATGCCAGTGAAAGAGGCGGAAGCGACCAACGCGCTCATCGATCAAGGCGTCGACGTGGTTACCTGCCACGTCGACGGCCCGAAGACCGTGGTCGAGAACGCCGCGCGCCGCGGCGCCATGGTCGGCGGCTACCACGTCAACCAGGCGGTGCTGGCGCCGCAGGCCTATCTCACCGGTGCCGAATGGAACTGGGAGGTGCTCTATCCGCGCTTCGTCAAGATGTTCACGGCTGGCGAGACCATCCCCAATTTCTACCGCGGCGGGCTCAAGCAGGAGCTGGTGAAAGTCTCGCCCTATGGCCCGATGGTGTCGGAGGCTGCGCGCAAGCATGCCGACGAGGTGAAGGCGGCGCTGATGGCCGGCACTTACGTCATCTTCAAGGGGCCGATCGCCGACAACAAGGGCAAGACCGTCATCGCCGACGGGGTCTCGCGCGGCCAGACCGACGCCGAGCTCGAAAAGATGGACTATCTGGTCGACGGCGTCATCGGAGCGACTTCGTGAAGGCAGACGTCGGCGCGCCGCTTGCCCCCTCGGGGGCAAGCCGGTTTTTGCGCGTGCCGGCCTTCGGCCGCAAGATCGGCGGCGCGGCGGAATTCGTCCTCATCCCCGCGCTCGCCATTGCGGTCTCGCTCGTCCTGTTCGGCATCTTTGTCGCGCTGTTCCGCAAGAACCCGCTCGACCTCTACTTCTATATGTATCAGGGCGCGTTCGGCACCTGGTTCTCCTGGCAGAACACCCTGACGCGCGCCGCGCCGCTCATTCTGACGGCGCTGTGCACGGCGCTGCCGGCGCAGCTCGGTATGGTGATCATCGGCGGGGAGGGGGCGTTGCTCATCGGCGCGCTCTGCGCGACGAGCGCGGCGCTGGCGCTGCAGGCGGCGCCGCCGCTCTTCGTGCAGGTGGCCATGGCCTGTGCCGGCATGGTCGGCGGCGGGCTGTGGATCATGCTGTCGGGCGCGCTGCGCCACTATCGCGGCGTCAATGAAACGATCTCGAGCCTGCTTCTCGTCTACATTGCGCTCGCGATCCTCAATCACCTGGTCGAAGGCCCGATGCGCGACCCGACCAGCCTCAACAAGCCCTCAACGCGGGAGATCGGCGCCGTCAACATGATCGGCACCATTCCCGGCACCGACGTGCATTGGGGCTTTGCCTTCGGCATCATCGCGGCGGTGCTCGCCTACATCCTCATCTACCACACGGTGTTCGGCTTCGCCGCGCGCGTCGCCGGCGGCAATATCCGAGCCGCCAAGGTCGTGGGGCTCGGCGTCGGCAAGCTCATTCTGATCACCTGCTTTCTTGCCGGCGCCGCCGCCGGGCTCGCCGGCATGATGGAGGTCGCGGCCGTGCAGGGCCGCACCAACGCCAATCTTGCGGCGGGCTACGGCTTCAGCGGCATCCTGGTGGCGTTCCTGGCGCGGCAAAATCCGCTGGCGGTCATTCCGGTCGCCATCCTCCTCGGCGGCATCGGCGCGAGCGGCGGGCTGTTGCAGCGGCGTCTCGGCCTGCCGGACGCCTCGGTGCTGGTGCTGCAGGGCACCATCTTCGTCGTCGTGCTCGCGAGCGACGCGCTCTATGGCCGCGTCGGCTTCCTGCAGCGAAAGGCGTCCTGACGTGACCGACCCGGGATCGATCGGATACTGGACCGTGCCGCTCGCCGTCCTTGGCGGCGCTATCCGCGTCTCGACGCCGTTCCTGTTCGTCAGCCTCGGCGAGTGCATCACCGAGCGGAGCGGCCGGATCAATCTCGGCCTCGAGGGCACGCTGGTCATGGGGGCGATGACCGGCTACGGCGTTTCCTATCTCACCGGCTCGCCATGGCTCGGCGTGCTCGCCGCCGGCATCGCCGGCGCGGGAATGGGCGCGCTGCACGCCGGCATTTGCGGACTGCCGCGTGTCAACGACATCGCCGTCGGCATCGCCTTGATGCTGTTCGGCACCGGGCTTGCCTTCTATCTCGGCAAGCCGTTGATCGAGCCGACGGCGCCGCGGCTTCCCTCGATCGATTTCGGCTGGTGGAGCGACATTCCGCAAGTGCGCGCCGTGCTGCGAATCAACGTCCTGTTCATCATCGGCGTGGCGCTGGCGCCGATCCTCGTCTGGGCGCTCAAGACCACGCGCTGGGGCCTGATCATCCGCACCGCGGGTGAGAGCGCCGATGCCGCGCGCGCTATGGGTTATTCGGTCAATCTCATTCGCCTGCGCGCCACCATGTTCGGCGGCTTCCTCGGCGGCATCGGCGGCTCCTTCCTCTCGCTCGTCTATCCGGGCAGCTGGAACGAGGGCCTCTCCAGCGGCCAAGGCATCACTGCGGTCGCGCTCGTCATCTTCGCGCGCTGGAACCCGATATTGTGCCTCGCCGCATCGCTCCTGTTCGGCGGCGCCGCCGCGCTCGGGCCGGCGTTGCAATCGGTCGGCGTGAGCCAGGGCTATCACCTGTTCAACGCGGCGCCGTATATTCTTACGCTGCTGATCATGATCGCGACCTGTTCGCCGAAGCGCACGCTCGTTGGCGCGCCGGCCGAGCTGTCGATCACAAGGTAAGCGGGCGCGGCAGGGCGGGCAGGGGCAAGGAGGGCGAGATGCTGGAACGTTCGTCGGGGCGTTACGTCGAAGCCGATCCCTACCGGTGGCCCTATAACGGCGATCTGCGTCCGCAAAACACCGCGCTGATTATCATCGACATGCAGACCGACTTCTGCGGGGTCGGCGGCTATGTCGACAAGATGGGCTATGACCTCTCGCTCACCCGCGCGCCGATCGAGCCGATCAAGCGCACGCTCGAAGCCGCGCGCGGCAAGGGCTTTCACGTTTTCCATACCCGCGAAGGTCATCGCCCGGATCTCGCCGATTTGCCGGCGAACAAGCGTTGGCGCTCGCGCCAGATCGGCGCCGGCATTGGCGATCCCGGTCCGTGCGGCCGTATCCTGGTGCGCGGCGAGCCGGGCTGGGAGATCATTGCCGAGCTGGCGCCGCGCGACGGCGAGCCGATCATCGACAAGCCCGGCAAGGGCTCGTTCTGCGCCACCGATCTCGAATTGCTGCTGCGGCTGCGCGGCATCGACAACATCGTGCTCACCGGCATCACCACCGACGTGTGCGTGCACACCACCATGCGCGAGGCCAATGATCGCGGCTTCGAATGTCTGTTGCTTGAAGACTGCTGCGGGGCAACCGACAAGGGCAATCACGACCACGCGCTCAAGATGATCAAGATGCAGGGCGGCGTGTTCGGCGCCGTCTCGGATTCGGCAAAGTTCATCGAGGTCATCGCGTGAGCGCCGCGACCGCGCGCGAAACCTTCGGTGTCGAAGCGGTCGGCATGACCAAGCGCTTCGGCGAGTTCGCCGCGCTCGATCAGGTGTCGCTGAAGGTCAAAGCCGCCACGTTCCACGCGCTCCTCGGCGAGAACGGCGCCGGCAAGTCGACGCTGGTCAAATGCATCATGGGCTACTACCAAGCCGATTCCGGCGACCTTCTAGTCGGCGACAGGCAGGAGATCATCAACAATCCGCGCGCGGCGCACGCGCTCGGCCTCGGCATGGTCTATCAGCACTTTACGCTGGTGCCGGCGATGACGGTCGCCGAGAATTTCGTGCTGGCGCGCGACGAATTGCCGGCGGTGGTCGACTGGGCGCGCGAGCGCAGGGCGCTGGAAGAGTTCCTGGCGCATATGCCATTCCGCGTGCCGCTCAACGCCAGGGTTTCCGCGATCTCCGCCGGTGAGCGGCAGAAGTGCGAAATCCTCAAGCAGCTTTATCTCAAGCGCCGCTTCCTCATCCTCGACGAGCCGACCTCGGTGCTAACCCCCGGCGAAGCCGACGAAGTGCTCGGCATGCTGCGCGACATGGTGGCGAAAGGGGCGCTGACCATCCTGATGATCACGCACAAATTCCGCGAAGTCATGGCTTTTGCCGACGAGGTGACGATCCTGCGCCGCGGCCGGCTGGCCGGGCAGGGCCGGGTGAAGGAACTAAGCCCCGACGCCATGGCGCGCACCATGATCGGCGCCGAGGAGCTGACCGTACAGCCCCCGCGCACCGGCGAGTTCGGTGCGCCGCGGCTCGACATCGAGAAGCTCAACGCGCTCGACGATGGCGGCCAGCCGGCGGTGCGCAATGTCTCGCTGTCGATCCGCGGCGGCGAGATCGTCGGCGTCGCCGGCGTGTCCGGCAACGGGCAGCGGCAGCTCATCGAGGTGCTCGCCGGCCAGCGCGAGGCCGAGAGCGGCGACATCTATCTGCAAGGCGACAAATATCATGCTACCCGCGAGGAGATGCGGCGGAACCATTTGTCGGTGCTCCCCGAGGAGCCGCTGAAGAACGCCTGCGTCGCCCGCATGAGCGTTGCCGACAATCTCGCCTTCCGCGAATTCGATCAGGCGCCGTTTGCCGCCGGCGGCTGGTGGCTCAACCGCGCCCAATTCCACGAAGACGCCTTGCGCAAGATCGCGCTCTATAAGATCAAGACCCGCTCCGACGATACCGCGATCGGCGAGCTTTCCGGCGGCAACGTCCAGCGCACCGTGCTCGCGCGCGAGCTCGCCGGCGACGTCGCCATCCTGATCGCGGCCAATCCGTGCTTCGGGCTCGATTTCGCGGCGGTCGCGCAGATCCACGCCGAGATCATGGCCGCACGCAACCGCGGCGCCGCGGTGCTCTTGGTCAGCGAGGACCTCGACGAGCTCCTCGAGCTCGCCGATCGGCTGGTGGTGATGTTCCACGGCGAGATCGTCTACGCAGCGCGCGCCAGCGAAGCCGACCTCACCGAAATCGGCCGCCACATGGCCGGCCATTAAATGCCGTCATCGCGCGCGAAGCGAAGCACTCCGGCGCCTACGGTCCCGTGACCGCAAGCACCGCCTCCTTGATCTTCGCGACGGCGTAGTTGCCGATTTTCTCGAGCTCGAGATGCGGAAAATTGGGCATCTCCTCGGCGTAGACGACGCAATCGACAATGGCCGGGCCGTCAACCGCGAATGCATCCTTGATGGCGCCGTGCAGGTCGCCCGGCTTGGCCGCCTTGAATCCCTGCCCGCCGCAGGCGCGTGCGAATGCCGTGAAATCCGGATTTGGAAATTCGATACCCTTGGCGAAGGGCGCCAACCCGACCGATTCTGCCTCCAGATTGATGAGCCCGAACGCCGAATTGTTGTAGACGATCACCTTGACCGGCAGCTTGTGATGTACGGCGGTCAGGAATTCCGACATCAGCATGTTGAAGCCGCCGTCGCCGCAAAGTGCAATGACCTGACGTGCGCGGTCGAGCGCCTGGATGCCGTTAGACTGGCCGAGCGCCGTGCCGACCGCGGCATTGTTGAACGAGCCGATGATCCGCTGCGCTCCGCTCTGGCGGATCCAATTCCCCGACCATAGCGTGTTGAGCCCGGTATCGAGGACGAAGACCGCGTCGCGCGCGGCAAGGTCGCTTACCGCGCGCGCCACCGCCTGCGGATGGATGCGATCGGCGCTGCGCGACGGGTCGGCCTGGCGATCGAGCATCTCATCCCATTTCCGTCGTTCCCGGGTCACCCGGTCGCCGAACCTGCTGTCGTCCTTGGCGGCGACCTTGTCGAGCAGCAGTTTCAGCGTCGGCCGCACCGCGCCGAGGACGCCGAGCGCGGTCGGAGCGCGCCGCCCGAGGACGCGCGCGCGATCGTCGAGCTGGATGACCGAGCCCTTGCGCGGCAGAAATTCCGAATACGGATAGTCGGTGCCGAGCATCAGCAGCAGGTCGCAATTCATGACCGCGTTATAGACGGCCTTGGTGCCGATCATGCCGATGCCGCCCATCCATCGCGGGTCGTCATACGGCATGATGTCCTTGCCCTTGACCGAGTGGATCAGCGGCGCCTTGAGGCGATCCGAAAGCGCGCGCAGCTCGTCGGCCGCGCCCTGGCATCCGGCGCCGCACATGATCACGACACTGCCGGCCGCGTCGATGCGGCGGGCGATTTCGGAAATGTCCGCCGCGCTCGCCGCGAGCTCGGGCTTCGGCTTTAGGGTCGCGACGCTCGACAATTCGCCGTCGGCCGCGGCGGCGATAATATCCTGCGGCAGCGTGAGATGGGCGACGCCGCGTCCGGCATAGGCGGCGGAGATCGCCTGATGAATCACGGCAGGCGCCTGGGCCGGAGAGGAAACCGTTTCGGTGTAGAGCGACACGTCACGGAACAACAAATCCGGCTCGGTGGTCTGGATGAAATCGGTGCCGTGCATTTTGCGCGGCATGTCGCCGGAAAGCGCCAGCACCGGCGCGTGGTCGCGGCTCGCTTCGTAGAGGCCGGCCACTAGGTGGGTGCTGCCGGGCCCGGTGGTGCCGGCGCACACGCTCAGCCGGCCGGTGAGCTTGGCCTGGCCCGCGGCGGCAAGAGCCGCGCCTTCTTCGTGGCGTACGCCGATCCATTCGATGTCGCTGCGGCGGACGGCGTCGGCGATGGGATTTAGTGAATCGCCGATCAACCCAAAAATGTGCTTGACCCCGATTTGCTGCAGGGTGCCGACCAGAAGGTCGCAACGGTACGGGACATCGGTGCCTCCTATTTCGCACGACATTCGGCGCCCTATGCGCGGGCCGTAGGCATATAAGCGGCGCAGCCGGAAAGCCAAAGGCCGCATTTCCGGTTACGGAGCCCACATCAATCATTCGACAGAATGCGCGGAATTTGCCGCGATTTTGGCAAGCGCCGGCGTCGGGACGCGCGCTGTTCCGAACACCACGCCTTTCGCTTCCGTGCCGAATGCCGTGAGGATGACGATCGCAACCGCCACAACGCCGGCGACGACCGCCAGCGCCAAGGCGTAATCGTTGCCATAGTGCACGGCGATTGCGGCTTGCAGCGTGGCATTGACCGATGCGATGAGATTGCCGAGCTGGTAGGTAAATCCGGGAAAGGTCCCGCGCGCGTCGTCGGGCGAAAGCTCGTTCAGATGCACCGGGATCACGCCGCAGGCGCCCTGCACCATGACCTGCATGAGAAATGCGCCGGCCGCGAGCCACACCGCGCTGGCGGCAAACGCCCAGAGCGGCAGCACGATGAGCGAAAGCACCGAAGCGATGATGATCATGCGCCGTCGGCCGAAGCGTTCGGACAGTGCGCCGAACGATATCCCGCCGATGATGGCGCCGATATTGTAGACGACCGCGATCAGCCCGACTTCGTGCGGTGAGAATCCGTGCTGCACCTGCAGGAAGGTCGGGTAGAGGTCCTGCGTCCCGTGACTGAAGAAGTTGAACGCGGTCATCAGGAGGACCGCGTAGAGACCGAGACGCCAGTGCGATTTGAGCATGGCCAACGTGTCACTGCGACTGCTCCTCGGCGCCCAGCTCGGCGATTCCGGTACGCTGCGGCGGATATAGAGAACGAGCAAGGCCGGAACGACTCCGACCATGAACATGCCGCGCCAACCGATGTACTGGAAGAGAAGCGCGTAGACGATCGAGGCGAGAAAATATCCGGCCGGATAACCCGATTGCAGGAGGCCGGAGACAAAACCACGCGCGTGCGGCGGGATGCTTTCCATGGTGAGCGAGGCTCCGACGCCCCATTCGCCGCCCATGGCGATGCCGTAGATCGCGCGCAGCACCAGGAGCGCGGTCAGGTTCGGCGCGAAGCCCGAGGCGAATTCGATCACCGAGTACAGCAGCACGTCGACCATCAGAGTCGGCCGGCGGCCCCAGCGGTCGGCCGCGCGGCCGAACAGGAAGGCGCCGATCGGCCGCATCGCCAGGGTCAGCAGGATGGCGACGGTGACGTCGGTCACATCGGTGTTGAATTCCCGAGCGATGTCCGTGAGCACGAAAACGAGCAGAAAAAAATCGAACGCGTCAAGCGTCCATCCCAGGAAGCTCGCGGCGACCACGTGCTTCTGCTCGGTCGTCCAGCCGGAAAGTGCCGCGATGCGCATGGGTCATCCCTGGCGTCTATGCCGGCTCGCGCTTGCTTCCCGGCCGCCGCGGTACCAAGGCGGTGCCGATGAGTTCCTGCACCATCTCGCCGTTCTGATTGATCGTTTGCGTCCGCAGCTTGACCAGTCCGCGATCCGGGCGCGACTTCGAGGTGCGCACCTCGAGCACCTCGGTCTCGATATGCAATTCGTCGCCGGGACGCACCGGAAGCGGCCAGCGCAGCTGGTCGAAGCCGAGCCCGATGCTGCCGCCTGCCGGCTTGTATTCGCTCCCGGCCACGAGGCGCATGGTCATCGCCGCGGTGTGCCAGCCGCTCGCGACCAGGCCGCCGAAGAGCGATTTGCGCCCCGCGTCCTCGTCGAGATGAAACGGTTGCGGATCGAACTCTTTGGCGAATGCAATGATGGCAGCCTTCTCGACCCGCACCCGCCCCGTCGGTTTGAGAACTTCGCCGACGGCATAATCCTCGAGGTATCGCTCGCTCATATTTGGCTGGCTCCTGGGTCGGCGGGCAGGGGCGCAAGAGCCTCCGCGTGCCCCGTTCTTGCGGGAAGGCACAAGTCACATCGGCCGCGTGCATCCGTCAATGGGAGTGGTGTGCATGCGAGATGAGCCCTTCGTGCACGGCGGGAGGGGTCACGCCAAGCACGGCGACAATGGCGATGATGATGGCGCCCGCCGCAGCTTCGATCACGGTGTTGCGCCGTAGTTGCCGCCAGGCATCGTGCACCACGCTTGCGCCCGCGCCATGCACCAGCCGGGGTGTGAGCCAAACCCGGTTGACCGTGGCGATCGCGATCATGGCAACGAACAATGCGACCTTTATCAGCAGCAGGCGGCCATAGTCGGTATCGGTCAAGGCAGGAATGCCGCCGACGAGGTACCAGGTGTTGATGACGCCGGTAACGAGGATGGTGCCGACGCTGGCGATACCGAAGTTCGAAAAGCGCAGCGTCGCCACACGCGCGATGGCGACCGATGCCGCCTCGCCTCGCGCGCCGCTAAGGAGGAGCGCCAGCGGAAGGAGCGTCCCGGCCCAGGCCGCGGCGGCGACGAGATGCAAGACGTCGGCAACCGGATGGACGATGCCCTCGACGCCCGCGCCGCCGGCCGCGTGGCCGGCCCAAGCCAGTGCTCCGACGAGACCCGCCGCCAACGCCACCACGATCACGTTGATCCAGACGGACTTGACCGGCTGCGCCGACAGGAACGGAACAAACATTGCGGCGAGGAGGCCGGCGACGACAAGACGCTCCAACCAGTCGCGGCCAAAGCCGGTGTGGAGCAGCACGGTCCGCAGGATGCCGTGCGAGAACACCTCCGGCCATGGCTGATCGCTCATCGATTGCGCGACCAGAACGAACCATGGCACGCCGGAAACGACAGTCAGCGCCAGACTGGTCCAGGCGATCCAGGCGAGGCGAGGCCGCACCAAGACCGCCACGCGCGCGCCGCTCTCGGCCCGGCGAAACGCCGGCTCGGCGATGAAGACGATAAAGAACGCGACGCCGGTCACCGTGATGGTCGCGGCAAGATGAATGGCGCGTACGTAGATCAGCGGGTCGTTCAAGCCAGCCTCCGGTCGATGCGCCGGACCTGCGCAATCATGAGCCGCCCACGCTGAACGAGAAGCTTCCCTCCGTGGTGTGCGTGTCGACCGAAAGCGCGCGCCAGCGAACCCGGTAGGTGCCGGGCGACAGGTGCTTGAGACCGATGCGCATGACGTTGCCGCTGATCTGCGCCTTGCCCTGGTCGACGCGCGCGCCGTTGGCGTCGGTCACTTGCACCGAGCTGAAAGCGGGCTCGAGCTCCTGCGTGAACCACAGCGACACATCGCGAGGCGCGCTTCCCACCGCGCTGCCGACGAGGGGGCTCGCATGATCGAGGAAGGCGTGCGCGCCGGCGCTGCCGGTGCCGAGCGCGAGGAGCAGAAGCGAAAGGACGCCGATAAGCGTTCGCATGGGTGGCTCCTTAGAAGGTCGGTTTGGCGGGCGGGGTCGACGTGCCGCCGATCAGCGGCTGCCCGAGGGTCTTGGGGAACATGTCGTCGAGATAGAGATGCAGCTGGCCGATGACGCCGACGCCGGTCCCGCTCGCCCGGTTGACCGGAATCATCGCCTCCACGCCGACCTGGAAATAGCTCCCCACCCAGATCACGCCCGGATTGATCGTGCCGGTGGTGATGAAGCTGTTGCCGAAATTATTGGCGACTGGTGTCGAAAGCTGCGCCTCGACGATCGGAATGAGATGATTGATGAAGTCGGGGAGCTGGAGATCTTTCACCTCGGATTTGAGGTAGGGCATGCTGTATTGCAGCGACGCGCCGTAGACGAGCAGCTGCGGAACCGGGGTATTTTGCGACACGATGAAGGACGTGGTCGGAATCTGATACCCGATCTGTCCGGTCACCGCGAGCGGCCGCGCCCAGGCCACGGTGTCGGGAAGTTGGCCGAAGCCCTGGCCGAAATAGTAGGTGGGCGTGAGCAGGCTGTAGGAGGTGCCGATCCCGGCATTGGTCGCGCCGGTGCCGCCCCAATCGACGATCAGGCCGAGTAGGATCGCCGTCTCGTGTGCCGCGTCCTTCATGAGCTGATACTGAAACGTGGTTTCGAGGTCGCCGAAACCCATCAAGGTGGGACTGCCCGGCTGGCGAATCTGCGACCAGTCCTCGCCGATCGAGACGCCGAAATCCTCGGTGATGCGCTTGGAAAGCTCCCCGGAAATGTCCCACTGCGTCGCCGGAGGGACATCGCCGGTCTTCGACCAGGCTACCGTCGGCAGCGACAGTTCGTCGGCGACGCAGGGATCGTCGGTCACCAGCGTCGCGGGAAGGAAACGCGGGCCGACGAAGCAATGGGCGAAGGCGTCCGAGAGCGGCAGCAACAACAATATGAGGCCGAGCGCAAGCGCGCGCGAATATTGCGGAAGGCATGACATAAAAGTTCTCCACTTAAGCGTGAGAAACACCGCTCGCGACGGATGCCGGCCGGGATCGATACTCAAGATTGCCGGCAAGCTCCGGGAGCGCTTCAACGATCACGCCTGCGGCGGAGGGCCTCGCGGCTGCCGGCTCGGATGCCGGACGGCAATTTCGTTTCGCCAACCGGCCGCCGGCCAAATGATTTGCCGATCAGCGACGGTGGCGGGAAAAAGCTGGAAAGCGGAAGGTGCCGCAAGGACCGGCGGCGCGGTAAGACAACAGCCGCAACGGTCGCACAGCGGGCCGTTGCCGGTGGTGCCGGGGAGATCCGCCGCGCTGTCGGCGCCGTGGCCGTGGCAGATGATTGCGGTCGGATCGAAGCTTGCCGCCGCGTTCTGGACGAGGTCAATGCCGCCGGCGATGGTCTGCAGGGCGAGCGCGTAGGCGGCGATCCATCCGATCGCGCGTCGCCACCTGGTCGGCACGCAGCGCCCCACGAAAAGCTCCCTGGCGATCCATAGCATGACGGGCAACCCGTGCAAAGTTCTTCGCCGGGGTTTCCCTCTGCACGCCGGTACGGTTATCATCGCGCAGCCGAACGGCCGGAGGATGTACCATGTCGATGCCGCGGAGCCTATTGCTGTGCAGCGTTCTCCTCTTCGCCTGCATCGGATCGCCGGCCGTCGCTTGGGAGGACGAAAATAGCGACTGGCTCACCACCCGCCACGCCATCTACGAGCTGGAAAATATGATCGCGTTCCTCGAGGCCGACCCGCAGACCGACGACGGCTACAAGGCGCCGATCATCACCAAGGCTCGCGCCGAGATCCGGCGGCTGCAGGCGACGCTCGGCCCGCCGCAATGGCGCTGGACGACGCCGTGCTGCTACAGCCGCAAGCCGATCTATATCCACTGAGCCAAGGCTTGCCGGGCGCTTCGGCCGGCAAGTCTCACTCCGCCGGCGCGGCGGGCGGAGCGGCGAAGCGGCGCGGGAACAGCCGCTGCTGCATGCGTGAGGACCAGCCGCTGAGCCGGTCGAGATAAAGGTAAAGGACCGGCGTGGTGTAGAGGGTCAGCAACTGGCTGATCAGCAGCCCGCCGACAATCGAGATGCCGAGCGGGCGGCGAATTTCTCCGCCATTGCCGAAGCTCAACGCCAACGGCAATGCGCCGAGGATCGCGGCCGACGTGGTCATCATGATCGGACGGAAGCGCAGCAGGCAGGCCTCGAAGATCGCGTCGTAGGAGTTCAAATTCCGCGCGCGCCTCGCCTCGATGGCGAAATCGATCATCATGATCGCGTTCTTCTTGACGATGCCGATCAGCAGGATCACGCCGATCAGCCCGATGATGTCGAATTCGGCGTGGACCGCCATCAGCGCCAGGAGCGCGCCGACGCCGGCGGACGGCAGCGTCGACAGGATGGTGATCGGGTGGATATAGCTCTCGTAGAGGATGCCGAGCAGGATGTAGACGGCGGCAATCGCCGTGGCGATCAGGACCGGCTCTTTGTTGAGCGATTGCTGAAAGAGCTGCGCCGTGCCGGTAAGCGTACCGCGGATCGTGCTCGGCATATGGATGCGGGCGATCGCGGCGTCGATCTCGACCGCCGCCTCGCCGAGCGATTTGCCGGGCTGCAAATTGAACGACATGGTCGAGGCGACGAACAATCCCTGGTGATTGACGGAGAGCGGCGTGTGGCTCGGCCGGTAATGGCTGACGACGCTGAGCGGGACCATCGTCTCCAGATTGGTGCTAACGGCGGCGCCGGCCGAAGTCGCGCCCTTGCCGGTATTGGCGAGCGCGTTGGTCGCGGCGTTGCGGGCTGCGTTGAGGTTGGCGCTGGGCGCAGCGGTTTTCGTCGTCGCGGCAGTCTTGGCGGCCGCGCCTGTGCTAGGGCTCGCGCCAGAGCTTGGCGAGGTCGCGGAGTTTCCCGCCGGCGCCACGACCGTACCCACTGAGGCGTTCGAGATCGCGGTGCCGGCCGGCGTCGCTCCCGAGGTCGCCACGTAAACGTCGCGCAGCGAGTTGGGATATTGCGTGTAGCGTGGGTCGATCTCCATCACCACGTGGTACTGGTTGAAGGCGCTGTAGATGACCGAGACCTGGCGCTGCCCGAAGGCGTCGTAAAGCGTGTTGTCGATCTGCAGCGGGCTCAAGCCCAGCCGCGCCGTGGTGTCGCGGTCGATGTCGACATAAGTCTCGAGCCCTTTCTGCTGTTGGTCCGAGCTCACGTCGGTCAGCACCGGATTGTGCTGCTCGAGGGCCTCGACGAGCTTCGGCGTCCAGGTGTAGAGCTCGTTCACATCCTCGGCCTGCAGCGTATACTGGTATTGCGCATTGCTCTGGCGCCCACCGGCGCGCAGATCCTGGACGGCGGCGAGGTACAGCCGTCCGCCGGGGACCTGCGCGAGCTTCGGCCGCAGCCGGGCGATCACCTGGTCCACCGACGCATCGCGTTCCGACAGGGGCTTGAGCGAAACGAACACCGAGCCGGTATTGATCTGCGCATAGCCGCCGCCGCTGCCGACGCCGGTAAAGCCGGCGACGTTCTGCACCGCGGGATCCTGCTGCACGATGCTCACCATCTGCCGCAGCTTCTGGCTCATCATCTGGAAGGAGATGCTTTGATCGGCTTGCAGCGAACCGACGAGCCGGCCGGTATCCTGCTGCGGAAAGAAACCCTTGGGCACGATGATGTAGAGCGCCACATTCAGGCAAATGGAGCCGAGGAAGATCAACAGGATAATGCCGCGGTGACGCAGCGCCATAGTGAGCGTGCGTGCATAGCCGCGGCGAACGCGCTCGAACAGGTCGGGCCGGCGCTCGGCCAACGGCGCCCGTCCGCCGCGCAGGAACAGGCCGCACATCATCGGCGTGGTGGTGAGCGAGATCGCCAGCGACACGAGGATGGCAATCGAAAGCGTAACGGTGAACTCGCGGAACAGCCGGCCGAGAATGCCGCCCATCAGCAGGATCGGAATGAAGACGGCGATCAGCGAAAGGCTGATCGAGAGGACGGTGAAGCCGACCTCGCGCGCGCCGCGGAATGCGGCCTGCATGCGCGGCATCCCTTCCTCGAGATGGCGCGAGATGTTCTCCAGGACGACGATGGCGTCGTCGACGACGAAACCGGTAGCGATGGTCAGCGCCATCAGCGACAGGATGTTGAGGCTGTAGCCGAGCAGATACATCGCACCGAAGGTGCCGAGGATCGAAATCGGTACGGCGACGCTTGGTATCAGCGTGGCGCTGAAATTGCGCAGGAAGAGGTAGACGACGATGGTGACCAGGATGACGGCCATCGCCAGGGTCAGTTCCGTGTCGTGTAGCGAAGCACGGATGGTGATGCTGCGGTCGATGGCGACGGTCACGTTCATGTCGGCCGGCATCGCCGCTTCCAGATGCGGGAGCTCGGCCTTCACGTTGTCGATGGTGTCGATGATGTTGGCGTTGGGCTGCCGGTAGAGGATGACCAGCACCGCCAATTGGCCCTGCGACAGGCCGAGATTGCGTACGTCCTGCACCGAGTTGCTGACCTCGGCCACATCGGAAAGGCGTACCGCGGCGCCATTGCGGTAGGCAACCACGAGCGGGATATAGTCGGCTGCCGTGGTGGCCTGATCGTTGGTGTAGATCTGATAGCGGCGGTCGCCGTCGTCGATCGTGCCTTTGGGGCTGTTGGCGTTGGCGGAAGCAAGCGCCGCGCGCACGTCCTCGAGCCCGATGCCGTATTTGTAGAGCGCCTGCGGGTTGAGCTCGACGCGCACCGCCGGCAGCGCCGAGCCGCCGATGATGACATTGCCGATGCCGCTCATTTGCGCGAGCCGCTGAGCGAGGACGTTGCTCGCGGCGTCGTACATCTGGCCTTGCGTCATCGTCTTCGACGTCAGCGCCAAGAGCAGGATCGGCGCGTCCGCCGGGTTGACCTTGCGGTAGGTCGGATTGCTCGGCAGGTCGGCCGGCAGATCGGCGCGCGAAGCGTTGATCGCCGCCTGCACGTCGCGCGCGGCGCCGTCGATGTCGCGATTGATGTCGAATTGCAGGGTGATCCGCGCCTGGCCGATCCCGCTTTGCGAGGTCATTTCGGTCACGTCGGCGATCTGCCCGAGATGGCGCTCGAGCGGCGCGGCGACGCTGGTGGCGACCGTATTCGGGCTGGCGCCGGGCAGCGTCGCGGTGACCGAGATGGTCGGGAAATCGACTTGCGGCAGCGGCGACACCGGCAATTTGGAGAAGCCGAGGATGCCGGCGATGGCAATGCCGATGGTCAGCAATGTGGTCGCAACCGGCCGCGAGATGAATGGCGCGGAGACGTTCATTCGGCGGGCTCGCGCCGCGCCAGCGGGTTCGCCGGCCGCCGTCCGGTGAGGCGTATGGCGAGGCGATCGAAATAAAGATAGATCACCGGGGTGGTGAACAGGGTGAGCATCTGGCTCACGATCAATCCACCGATGATGGCGATGCCGAGCGGCTGGCGCAGCTCGGAGCCGGTCCCGGTCCCGAGCATCAGCGGCAAGGCGCCGAGAATCGCCGCCATCGTAGTCATTAGGATCGGGCGGAAGCGCAGCAGGCAGGCCTGGTAGATCGCGTCGCGCGGCGGCAGGCCCTCGACGCGTTCGGCCTCCAGCGCGAAATCGATCATCATGATCGCGTTTTTCTTGACGATGCCGATCAGCAGGATGATGCCGATGATGGCGATCACGTCGAGATCGTAGCGCAGCACCATGAGCGAAAGGAGCGCGCCGACGCCGGCCGACGGCAAGGTCGAGAGGATGGTGATCGGATGGATGAAGCTCTCGTAGAGAACGCCGAGCACGATATACATCGCCACCACGGCGGCGATGATCAGGAACACCTCGTTGGCGAGCGATGATTGGAACGCCGCCGCCGTGCCCTGGAATGCGGTGGTGAAGCTGATCGGTAGGCCGACCTCTTTCTCGGTCTGTTGAATGGCGTCGACCGCGGCGCCGAGCGAGACCCCCGGCGCGGTGTTGAACGAGATCGTCGTCGCCGGCAGTTGGCCGTAATGGGTGATCAGGAGCGGGCCGGTGTTCTGCTCGAGATGGACGATGGCCGAAAGCGGCACCTGCCCGTTGGTGGTCGACGACGAGGACGGCAGGTAGATCATCGACAGTCCGTCGATCGAGCGCTGCAGCGAAGGATCGACTTCCATGATCACGCGGTACTGGTTCGACTGGGTATAGATCGTCGAGATGATGCGTTGGCCGAACGCGTCGTAGAGCGCATTGTCGACCGTCGCCGGCGTAATGCCGAAGCGGGCGGCGGTGGCGCGGTCGATGACGATGTTGAGCGTCAATCCCTCTTGCTGCAGGTCACTGGCGACGTCGCTGAGCTGCGGCAATTGGGCGAGACGCTGGGTCAGGCGCGGCACCCAGGTGTTGAATTCGGTCGGGTTGGCGTCCTCGAGCACGAATTTGTAGGGAGCGCGGCTGATGGTGGAATCGATGGTCAAGTCCTGCACCGGCTGCATGTAGAGCGAGATGCCGACAATGCCTGACGTCTCCCGCTGGATCCGCCGGATGATCGCGCTGGCGTTGAGGCTGCGTTCGTCGTGCGGTTTCAGGTTGATCAGCAGGCGGCCGGTATTCTGCGTCTGATTGGTGCCGTCGACGCCGATGAATGAACTCAGGCTCTCCACGTCCGGGTCGGCCAGCACCGCCTCGGCGATATCGTTCTGGAGCTTGGACATCGCCTGATAGGAAATGCTCTGCGATGCCTCGGTGATCGCCTGGATCATGCCGGTATCCTGCACCGGGAAGAATCCCTTGGGGATCAAGACGTAGAGGATCAGCGTGAAGGCGAGGGTGAGCAGCGCGACCAGCAAGGTGAGCGGCTGGCGGTCCAGCACCCAGTTCAGCGCCCGGCCGTAGAGCGCGATGGTGGCGTTGAAGGCGCGCTCGGCCTGCAGGTCGAAGCCGGTGCGCTCGGTATCCGGGCGATGGCGGATCAGCTTGGCGCACATCATCGGCACCAGCGTCAGCGAGACGACGGCGGAAATGACGATGGTGACCGCGAGCGTGATGGCGAATTCATGAAACAGCCGGCCGACGACCTCACCCATGAACAACAACGGGATCAGCACCGCGATCAGCGAGATGGTCAGCGAGATGATGGTGAAGCCGATCTGCTGCGAGCCGCGCAACGCCGCCTCGAGCGGCTCCATGCCGCGTTCGACGTAGCGGGCGATGTTTTCGATCATGACGATGGCGTCGTCGACCACGAAGCCGGTGGCGATGGTCAGCGCCATCAGCGAAAGATTGTCGAGGCTGAAATTGAGCAGGTACATGACGCCGAGCGTGCCGACGAGCGACAGTGGCACCGAAAGACTCGGGATGATGGTGCCGGGAAGCGTGCGCAGGAAGAAAAAGATCACGATCACGACCAGGACGACGGCGAGGCCGAGCTCGAACTCGACGTCGGCGACCGAGGCGCGGATGGTCACGGTGCGGTCGCTCAACACCGCGACATCGATCGCCGCCGGCAGCGTGGAGGTGATCTGCGGCAGCAGCGCCTTGATGCGATCGACCACCTGGATGATGTTGGCGCCCGGCTGCCGCTGGACGTTGAGGATGATCGCCGGCGTGGTATTCGCCCAGGCGCCGAGCTTGATGTTCTCGGCGCCGCCAATGACGTTGGCCACGTCGGAAAGCCGGACCGGTCCGCCATTGCGATAGGCGAGGATGGTATTGGCGTATTGGGCGGCGCTCTCTACCTGGTCGTTGGCATTGATCGTGGTCGCTTGCGTCGGGCCGTCGAAATTTCCCTTCGGCGTATTGACGTTGAAGTTGGCGACGGTGGTGCGGACGTCGTCGATATTCAGGCCATAAGCGGCAAGCGACTGCGGATTGAATTGGATGCGCACCGCCGGCCGGTGCCCGCCGCTGATGCTGACCAGGCCGACGCCGCTGAGCTGCGAAATCTTCTGCGCCAGCCGCGTCTCGCTCATGTCCTCGAGGTCGACGAGGGATACGGTCTTCGAGGTGACCGCAAGCGTGAGGATCGGAGCGTCGGCGGGATTGATCTTGGCGTAGACCGGCGGGATGGGAAGATCGCTCGGCAGCAGGTTGTTCGCGGCATTGATCGCCGCCTGGACCTCCTGTTCGGCAATGTCGAGGCTGAGGTCGAGTCCGAACTGCAGCGTGATCACCGACGCGCCGGCGGAACTCGCCGAGGTCATCTGGTTCAGCCCCGGCATCTGGCCGAGCTGGCGTTCGAGCGGCGCCGTCACCGACGACGTCATCACTTCCGGGCTGGCGCCGGGATAGAAGGTCTGCACCTGGATGGTCGGATAATCGACTTCAGGCAGGGTCGAAAGCGGCAGGAAGCTGTAGGCGACGATGCCCGACAGCATGATCGCCACCATGAGCAGCGTGGTGCCGACCGGACGCAGAATGAAAGGTTCGGAAACGTTCATCGCACCGTTTCATCGTCTCGCGCGCGTGCGCTCGCCGCCCCCGGATCAGCCGCTATTGGCCGCCGCTATTGGATCGCTTCTGCGAGTGATCGTGGTTGTGCGGCTTGTCGGCCGCTGCGGGCGGCGCGGGAGTGCCCGCGGCATTGGGTGTTTGGCCTGCGGGCGGCGGAGCATCCGCCGCCGGCGGCTGATCGGAATTCGCCGGCGCCGCGGTCGCCTGAGGCGCTGCGGCACCACTCGTAGGTACCGTCACGTGCGCTCCGTCGCGCAAGCGGTCGGTACCGTCCACCACGACTCGGTCGCCGACCGAGAGCCCCGATTTGACATGCGCCATCGGGCCGTCGGTCGGGCCGACGCTGATCGGCCGCACCGACACGGTGTTGTTGGCGTTGATCAGGTACACGTAGGTGCCGGGCGCGCCGCGCTGGATCGCTGCGGTCGGCACCGTCACCACGTTCTTCAGCGTTCGCACCAGAAGCTGCGCATTGACGAACTGGTTGGGAAACAGCGCGTTGTCATTGTTCTCGAACTGTGCGCGCACTTTCACGGTGCCGGTGGTGGTATCGATCTGGTTGTCGAGCGCCGATACCAGCCCGGTGGCGAGGAGCTTCACATTGGCGCGGTCATAGGCTTGCACCTGGAGCGCGGTGCCGGCGTTGAGTTGCGGCACGATCTCCGGCAGATCGTCCTCGGGAACGGGGAAGATCACCGTAATCGGCTGCAGCTGGGTGACGACGGCGATCCCGGTGCTGTTGTTGGTCTGCACGTAGTTTCCCGGATCGACCAGGCGAAGGCCGACGCGGCCGGTGACCGGCGAGACGATGTGGCAGTAGATTACGTTGAGCTTCTGCTGATCGATCTGCGCCTGATCGAGCTTCACCGTGCCTTCATCCTGCTGCACGATGTAGATTTGATCCTCGTATTGCTGGCGGGCGATCGAATTCTGCTCGGTCAGTTTCTTGTAGCGGTCGAGATCGACCTTCGCCTGCGCGAGCACGCCCTCATCGCGTGCCAGCTGGCCTTCGAACTGGGCTTGCTGCAGCTCAAAAGGGCGCGGGTCGATCTGCGCCAGGAAATCGCCCTTCTTGACCGATTGTCCCTCGGTGAACCCGACCGAGATGAGCTGGCCGTCGATCTGGGTCTGCACGGTCACCGTGGCGAGCGGCGTGACGGTGCCGAGCGCGTTGACCACAACGCGAATGTCGCCATGTCCAACGGTCGCGGCGCCGACCGATTGCGACGCCGCGAGCGACTGCGACCGGCCGGCGGGCGGTTGGCTGGTGCGGAAGACGCGGACCAGTTCGTAGCTGCCGAGCACAATGCCGATCAGGACAATCAGGCCGACGATAAGACGGCCGGTCCCACCGCGCGGCCGCTCGATGATCGGGGCCGGCGCCGTTCGGCGGAAGTTAGGCGTCGCCTCGTCGTCCGTTCTGCGCGTTCGCTCGTCCATATGGCGCGTTCGTTGGTCCAGGCTCGCCAGTATATAGGGGGGGCCGATGTGCCCCGCCTAATGAAAATTCGCTAATGCGCCCCTGGCGTTGGCTCACGGGCAGGGTGCGCCACGCGAGCGATCGACGGGCGGTTTGAGCCGCCCCGCAATGTCGTCGGATTCGCAGGGCAAATCAAGGGGTTGGGGTCACGCTCGGGCGCGTGGTCGGGTGCGCCTAATACTGTGGGAGCAGCGACAGTTCCTTGACCAGGTCTTTTTGCGCCGGAAACAGGTTCGTGTCCCAGCCGCCGCCGAGCGCTTCAATCAGGCTGACGCTGGCCAGGAAAAGATCCTGGCGGATGGTCAGTTCGGCTTCCTCATCGGAAAGAAGCGTTAATTGCGCCGTGACCACGGTGGTGAAATCGATCGTGCCCGCCCGATACTGATTCATGAATACGCGCACCGCATCGCGCTGCGCCTTGACCGCGGCCTGCTCCTTGCCAAGCTGCTGCTTGAGAATTCGGAGCGCGGCGAGCTGATCTTCCACCTGCTGGAAGGCAGTGAGCACCGTCTGCCGATAATTGGCGACGCTCTGCCAATAAACGGCGCGCGCGGCATCGACCTGCGCAGCGCGCAGGCCGCCGTCGAACAGCGTCTGCGTGCCGGCGGCGCCGAGCGACCACACCGCATTGGCGGCGTTGAACGGAAACGGCGTGGCGCCGACCCACTGCAGCATTCCGGACAAGGTGATATCCGGGTAATAGGCGGCGACCGCGACGCCGAT
>Ga0210394_10001544_pt1 | contig 36255 bp, 29 predicted proteins | sample IncBWC12MmetaG_FD_160121 | JGI IMG/M metagenome (GOLD analysis project Ga0210394, IMG submission 160121) | Forest soil microbial communities from Barre Woods Harvard Forest LTER site, Petersham, Massachusetts, United States - Inc-BW-C-12-M | ecosystem: Environmental > Terrestrial > Soil >... | reverse complement strand
TCTCGGGCAGATCGCCGACCTGGTCGGATTGAACGCCGTGGGCCTGGAGCGGCGCGGCACGACACGCGCCGAAATGCATCGGCTGCGCCGGGCGTATCGCGCGCTGTTCCTCGGCGAAGGCATCTTCGCCGATCGCCTCGATCTGGTCGGCCGCGAATTCGCGGATGATCCCTCGGTCGCCAAGATCATCGCCTTCATACGCGCGGGCGGAAAGCGGCCTTTGATGCAACCACCGCAACGTGGCAAATGAAGCGCGGTGGCGACCCACTACGGCAAGCCAACAATGGCTGAGGCGACGGCTCGACAAGACTCGGTTGCCATCATCTGCGGTGGCGGCAGTTTTCCCGGCGCCGTCGCCGAAGCGGTGGCGCGCCGCGGCCGACGTCCGGTGATGCTGGCGTTCCGCGGCTGGGCCGATCCCAAAATCGTCGAGCGCTACGCGCATCACTGGATCGCGATCGGACAGCTGGGCCGGATACTTCGTCTTGCGCACGCGGAACAATGCCGGGACGTGGTGTTCATCGGCACGCTGCTGCGTCCGCCGCTGCGCGAGATCCGCCTCGATTGGCAGACGGTCCGGTTGATGCCCCGGATCGTTCGCTCGTTTCGCGGCGGCGATAATCAGCTGCTTACCGGGATGGCGGGCGTGGCCGCCGACGCCGGGCTGCGTGTCGTCGGCGTCGACGAGATCGCGCCGGAAATCATGGTTCCTGAGGGCCTGCTTGGCCACTATCAGCCCTCGGGGCGCGATCGGGCCGATATCGCGCGCGCGCTCGCTTTGATCGCCGCGCTCGGACCGTTCGACGTCGGCCAGGCCGCGGTCGTCGCCGACAACAACGTGCTCGCCGTCGAGGCAGCGGAAGGCACCGACAATCTACTGCTGCGCATCGCCGAATTGCGCCGGCAGCGGCGCGTGACCACGCCAGCCGGCGTCGGCGTTCTGGTCAAAGCGCCGAAGCCCGATCAGGATCGCCGTTTCGATCTGCCCTCGATCGGTCCGAGGACGATCGAGAACGCCGCGCGCGCCGGGCTTGCCGGCATTGCGGTGACTGCCGGCAGCACGATCGTCGCCGACGCCGCGCAGGCGACCGCCGCGGCCGACCGCGAGCATCTGTTTTTTGTCGGCGTGCGCGAGGGCGGCACGCGATGAGCTCCGCGCTGCCGGTTCGACCGCTCTCGGTTTACATCGTTGCCGCGGAGGAATCGGGTGATGCGCTCGGCGCGGCGCTGGCGCGCTCGCTGATCGCGCATGGCAGCGCGGGGCTCAAACTTTCCGGCGTCGGCGGGCGCGCGATGGCGGCTGCCGGGATAGCAAGCCCGTTCTCGATCGGTGAACTTTCGCTCTTCGGCTTGCTCTCGATCCCGCGGCGGCTGCCGGCGATCGTGCGCCGGATGCGCGAGACCGTCGAGGCCATTGTCGCCACGCGCCCGGACGCGCTGGTCATCATCGACAGCCCCGAGTTCACACACCGGATCGCGCGGCGGGTGCGCGCCCGTGCGCCCGCGATCCCGATCCTCGACTATGTTTCACCCTCGGTCTGGGCCTGGCGGCCGGGACGTGCGCGCGCGATGCGCGCTTATGTCGATTGCGTGCTCGCGATCCTGCCGTTTGAGCCCGCCGCGCATCTGCGGCTTGGCGGACCGCCCTGTCTCTATGTCGGCCATCCGCTGGTCGAGCGCACCGCCGAACTACGGCCCAACGCCGAGGAGGCGGCGCGCCGGCGCGCGGATCCGCCCCTTGTCCTCGTGCTTCCCGGCAGCCGGGCGAGCGAAATCCGAAACCTCCTCGCCATCTTCGGCGCGGCGGTCGAACGGGTCGGCAGCAGCGCCGGATCGCTCGAGCTGGTGCTGCCGACCGTGCCGCATTTGGAGGCCCAGATCCGCGCAGGCACCGCCGGCTGGGCCGCGGCGCCGCGCATCATCGTCGATCCGGCCGAGAAATGGGCCGCGTTTCGCCGGGCGCGCGTCGCGCTTGCAGCATCCGGAACCGTGACACTCGAGCTTGCGCTTGCCGGCGTGCCGACGGTCGCTGCCTACCGGCTGCCGCTCATCGAAGAGGCCGTATTGCGGCTCGCCCGCGCGCAAACCGGGCTGCACAGCGTGATCCTTGCCAATCTCGTCATCGGCGAGAACGTCGTTCCAGAGTTCTTGCAGCGCGATTGCACCCCGGACCGGCTGGCACAGGCCCTGCTGCCGCTCTTGTCCGACACCGCCGAGCGCCGACGCCAGACCGAGGCGTTCCAGCGCCTCGACGAGATCATGGCGCTTGGCACGGCGCCGAGCGTAAAGGCCGCCGCAATCGTGCTCGACGTCGCCCGGCGCGGCCGCCGCGATCTCGCAGCGCTCGATGCGGCCGCGCGCGAGCAGCTATAATAGGGGCTCGCGGGAACTCCCTCTCACGCAGCCTGCCGGAAGATCGCCATGCAAGACACGACGGCATCCCTCGCGCCTCAGCAAAAGCCGCCGGCGAGCAACAGTGCCAGCCCGCGCTTCGCGGAGCTCCTGCGCCGCTACCCGACCATCGACTACCTGCGCGCGCGCGCGCGTACCCGCGTTCCGCATTTTGCCTTCGAATATGGCGATGGCGGTTCCGGCAAGGACGATGTTGGCATCAGGCGCAATTGGGCGGCGCTCGACGCCATCGAACTGGTGCCGCGCTACGGCGTAATGCCGACATTGCCGCCCTGCGAGATCGAGCTGTTCGGCCGCCGTTATGCGGCGCCGATCGGCGTTGCGCCAATGGGCGGCCCGGCGATCGTGTGGCCCGGCGCCGACCTGCATCTTGCCCGCGCCGCCCAGCGCGCGGGCATTCCCTACATTCTCGGCACCGTCGGCGGCGCTACAATCGAGCGCATCGCGGAGATCGCGCCCGACGTGTTCTGGTTCCAGCTTTATCGGCTGGCCAGGAATGACCACGCTTTGGGCCTCGACATCGTGCGCCGCGCGGAGGCCGCCGGCTGCCGCACATTGGTGCTGACCCTCGACGTGCCGGTGCGCACCACACGGCCGCGCGAGGCGGTGACCGGGCTCGCCGGTTCTTTCCGCGTCGACCGCAATATCCTGCTGCAAATCGCGCGATCGCCGGCCTGGGCGATGGCCCTGTGGAAGTACGGCATTCCCGGGTTCGACAATCTGCGCGCCTATGCCGACGCGAACGCGTCGCTGCACGAGGTGATCGCGTTCACGCGCCGCGAGATGGGCGGCGCCTTCACCTGGGAGGAGGTCGCCAAGTACCGCGACCGCTGGAAGGGCACGCTGGTGCTCAAGGGCATCATGCATCCGCAGGACGCGGAAAAGGCGGTGTCGCTCGGGGCCGACGGCATCATCGTCTCCAACCATGGCGGCCGGCAGATCGAGGCGTTGCCGGCATCGATCGATGTGCTCCCGGCCATCGTCCGGCAGGTCGGCAAGCGCGCGACGGTGATGATGGATTCAGGCGTGCGTAGCGGCAGCGACGTGGTGCGCGCTTATGCCCTCGGCGCCGCGGCCGTATTCGCCGGCAAGGCCTTCTTGTGGGGCCTCGGCGCGCTCGGCGCGGACGGACCCGGACATGTCATCGACCTCCTGATCCAGGAGACGCAAGCCGCGCTCGGGCAACTTGGCGCCCGCACCGTCGATGAAGTGCGCTCGGTCGTGATCCGCCACGACCATGCGCTGCATTTCTGATCTGCGCGCTTACTCTTAAATTGGATGAAGCCGTCCTCAGTCGCGATCGCGGTCTCAACCCGCGTCGGAAGCCTGCCGCGGCCGCCAGATCGCCGTATGAGTGAGTTCAGCAACGCATCTTGCGCCGCCGGCAACCACGATGGCGTCGAACTTAACGATCGCGTGACCCTTGGAGGACACGGCGTTCGCTATGATCTTCGATCGCAGCGTCAGTTCTTCTCCGAGGCGCGCTGCAGTGTGGTTGCGCACTTTGCTGCCGACGTGGATCCACGGGCCGAGCACGACGTTCTGCACTAGCGCCTGATTGGCGAGCCGCAGGATTTGGCCGGGATGCACCAACCCTTCGGTACGGTAGATCGGATCGGTTTCGCGAATGTCGTCGAGATAGTTTTCAAGCGTCGCGCGGCCGATCGTAAAGGGGGCGATGCCAAGCGCACGGCCCAGTGCAAGCGAGGTCTCGCTCGCCGGCGGCCGCTCGGCAGGGGGGATACCGAACGGCAACGCATCGATCGCCGGCGCCGGCCGCCGATCCGCCGGCATGACGGCCCGTCCGGTGGCGCAGCACTCCCCGGCACTTTCGACGCTGAGCGCGAGCCCGTCGCCTTCCTCTGCCGCCGACACGCGGGCAAGGGTTCCGTCATAGACGGGTTTGAGAAACCGGCAGTTCGCCTCGCCGCCTTCGAGCCAGGCGCGGCCCCAGCACGCCACCGGCATGTGCGCCATGTAGGCGTAAACCTCGACGCCAGGCACCAGACCGCCGCGGAATCCGAACCGCCGCGCGATGGAATCATCGTGTATCTTATTTTCGGAGGCCGCCGCGGTATTGAATGCGCTGACTTCATGGGCGGCGAGTGGTTTGTTCATCATCACGCTCACGCCCGCTTGAATGCCGGCATTACGTCTCTGGCGAACCAGCGCAGTTGCTCCTTGAACTCCTTTGGCCCGAGGCCTTCGGCCCAATGGAGCATGAAATTCTCGAGGCCCGGATATTTCGCCTCGACCGACTTGATGCCGTCGATCACTTCAGCGGGCGGGCCGCAAAACCAGGCCTTCTGCGCGACGCCGTCCCTCAGCGACGGCGTGCGCGCCGGCGCGCCCGGCGAGCCCCAGGTGCGGCCCTGCTCATCCGCATAACGCACGAAGCCGAACGGTGCGAACCATTTGAACCGCTCGTCGTGCGCGGGCTCCAACCGGCGCAGCGCCTCGGCATGGCTGTCGGCGAGATAGACGCCGGCGCCCCAGATCATGTCCTCGCCGAGCTGCTTGCTGCTGCCGTGCTTTTGACACGCGGCATGGTAGGCACGCACGACATCGTCGAGGATCTTCTCGCCATTGAGGGTCACCATCGCCTTGAGGCCGTGTTGCGCCATGAGCTCAATGGTCTTGCCGCTGGCGATCGGCATCCAGATCTCCACCGGCAGATGTTTCGGCCGGGGCACCAGCGTGATGTCCTTGAGCCGGTAGCCGCGGTAATCGACCGGCGGCGGACACTCATAAAACTTGCCCTTGAAGTGGAACGACTGCTCGTTGAAGCAGGCCAAAAGCAAGCGCAACTGTTCCTCGAACAGCTCGCGATTCCTTTCCGTATCGAGCAAAGGCGCGCCGAACGTCTCGACCTCGCGGGTGTGATAGCCGCGGCCTACGCCCAGGACGATGCGGCCGTCGGTGACGATGTCAGCCATGGCGTAATCTTCCGCCATCCGGATCGGGTGCCACATCGGCAGCACGTTGAAGGCACAACCGAATTTCAGGCGCTTGGTCTGGGTGGCGAGCCAGAGCCCGAGCTGAATGAGGTTGGGGAAGACCTCGTAGCCCTCGCGCTGGAAATGATGCTCGGCCGTCCACAATACGTCGAAACCCAGTTCATCCATGAGCTGGGCGACCTCGCGCGCGGTGAAAAAGGCCTCGCGCAGCCGTTCATCGGAATAGCGCCGGTCGTTTGCCGGGGTACCATCAAGCCCGATATTGTCGAGCTCGATCTGGCCTACATAGAGGACATGGAATTTCTTGATCATGCGTTCTGACCTGGCCCTGTCGCGAAGCTCCCGAGCCGCGGAGTCTACGATATCTCGGGCGCTGGATGTAACGGCCGAAACGCCGCTTGCATCGCCCTGCCATCCTTACTAGTGAATTTCCCGATTTCCTCCATCCCATCGGATATGGAGAAGGCAATGGACGATCGGCCGGCGAACGCCGCAACCCTGAGCGATGAACCGTCGCTGCGCGAGCTCTACCCGCAACCGAAAGGGCTTGCCATCCTCAAGCAGCTCGACCGGCTTGATGGCCACTGCCGCAATTTCATTGCCCACTCGCCCCTGGTCGTCATCGGCTCGACCCGAGCGGGGCGCGGAACCGATGTGAGCCCGCGCGGCGACGCGCCGGGTTTTGCCCGGGTCTTGGACGATCACACGATTGCTATCCCCGACCGCCCTGGCAACAATCGGCTCGACACGATGTCCAACATCGTGACCGATGCCGAGGTCGGACTGCTGTTCTTCATTCCCGGCATCGATGAGACCTTGCGCGTCAATGGCACCGCGCGGCTTACGCGCGAGCCGGAGCTTCTTGCCACGGCGGCGGTCAACGGACGCGAGCCTCGCCTCGTCATCCTGGTTGCGGTGCGGGAGGCCTTCCTCCACTGCGGCAAGGCCTTGAAGCGGGCTCGCTTGTGGCACGACGACTACCGCGTCGAGCGAAAGTCCTTCCCCTCGCTCGGGCGCATGATCGTCGAGCAGACCAAGCCGGGCGACGTCACTGTCGAGCAGGCGGAAGCCTATATCGAGAATAACTACGTGACCGGGCTCTATTAGCGGCCGCCCACCGTTGCGTGGCGCTGCCGTTTTTGGCAATGTCCGCCGCGATTTGCGACAAGCGCGCCCGAGAATTGCGCGCAACGCACCTTCCATCCGGGCCGGCTCTTAAGCTCTGGCCCCCATCAACCGGGGTCCTCCCATGACGACTTTGTGGCTCATTGTTCTCTGCGGCGTTCTCGCGCTCGTATACGCCATCTGGGCCACCTACTCGGTAATGCAGGCGGACCCCGGCAGCGACAAGATGCAGGAGATCGCCGCGGCGGTGCGTGAGGGCGCGCAGGCCTATCTACGGCGGCAATACACCACGATCGCGCTCGTCGGCGTCGTGATCTTCGTGATTGTCGGCTATTTCCTCGGCTGGCTTGTCGGCATTGGGTTCGCCGTCGGCGCGATCCTCTCCGGCGCTGCCGGCTTCATCGGCATGAATGTGTCGGTGCGCGCTAATGTGCGCACCGCGCAGGCCGCCATCGGCTCGCTCGCCGGCGGGCTGGAGATCGCTTTCCGCGCCGGTGCGATCACCGGTCTTCTGGTCGCCGGCCTCGCGCTCCTCGGCGTGACGCTCTATTTCATGTTCCTCACCGGCGGACTCAATCTCCCGCCGAACGACCGCACCGTGGTTGATTCCTTGGTGGCGCTCGGCTTCGGCGCTTCGCTCATCTCGATCTTCGCCCGGCTCGGCGGCGGAATTTTCACCAAAGGCGCCGACGTCGGCGGCGATCTGGTCGGTAAGGTCGAAGCCGGCATTCCGGAGGACGACCCGCGCAACCCGGCCACCATTGCCGATAATGTCGGCGACAATGTCGGCGACTGTGCCGGTATGGCGGCGGATTTGTTCGAAACTTACGCCGTCACCACGGTCGCGACGATGATTCTGGCCGCAATCTTCTTCGGTCCGGTCAGCACCGAGATGGTGACGCGGATGATGACTTTCCCGCTCGCCATCGGCGGGATCTGCATCATCGCCTCGATCCTCGGCACGTTTTTCGTGCGGCTCGGCCCCAGCCAATCGATCATGGGCGCGCTTTACAAAGGAATGATCGCGACCGCGGTGTTCTCGCTTATCGGCATCGCCGGCGTGACCCACTACCTGATCGGCTTCGGCCCGCTCGATGGCGTCAGCTACTCCGGCGCACTGCTGTTCTGTTGCGGCATCACCGGCCTTGTCGTCACCGCGCTGATCATCGTGATCACCGAGTATTACACCGGCACCAATTATCGCCCGGTGCATTCGATCGCGCTCGCCTCGGTCACCGGCCACGGCACCAATGTGATCCAGGGGCTTGCCGTTTCGCTCGAGGCAACGGCGGGTCCGGCGCTTGTCATCATCGCCGGCATCCTGGTCAGTTTCAATTTCGCGGGACTGTTCGGCATCGCCATCGCGGTCACGACGATGCTCGCGCTCGCCGGCATCGTCGTCGCCCTCGACGCGTTCGGGCCGGTCACCGACAATGCCGGGGGCATCGCCGAAATGGCCGGACTGCCGAAGGAGGTGCGCAAATCGACCGATGCGCTCGATGCCGTCGGCAACACGACCAAGGCGGTGACCAAAGGCTACGCCATCGGCTCGGCCGGTCTCGGCGCCTTGGTCCTGTTCGCGGCCTACAACCAGGACCTGATCTATTTCATCAACAATTCCAGCACGCATCCTTACTTCCAGGGCGTGTCGCTGAATTTCTCGCTGAACAACCCCTATGTCGTGGCCGGCCTCCTGTTCGGCGGCCTCTTGCCATATCTGTTCGGCGCGATGGGCATGACGGCGGTTGGTCGCGCGGCTTCTTCGATCGTCGAGGAGGTGCGGCGCCAGTTCCGCGAGCGGCCCGGCATCATGCAGGGCAGGGACAAGCCCGATTACGGCCGCGCCGTCGACATCCTTACGCGCGCTGCGATCAAGGAGATGATCGTACCGTCGCTCTTGCCGGTGCTCTCGCCGATCGTCGGCTATTTCATCATCTACTTCGTCGCCGGCGGCGGCGCGGCGGGTAAGTCGGCGGCTTTTTCGGCGCTCGGCGCGATGCTGCTCGGCGTGATCGTCACCGGCCTGTTCGTGGCGATTTCGATGACCTCGGGCGGCGGCGCCTGGGACAACGCCAAGAAGTACATCGAAGACGGGCACTATGGCGGCAAGGGTTCGGACGCCCACAAGGCCGCGGTGACCGGCGACACCGTCGGCGATCCCTACAAGGATACGGCCGGACCCGCGGTCAATCCGATGATCAAGATCACCAATATTGTGGCGCTCTTGCTGCTCGCCGTACTGGCGCACTAGGCCGACGCCAATGCTGACGCGATCCGAGCGCTGCTGCGGCGCTCGGATTGCGACGCGCCACTGCCTTAGAACGGAAGGCCGATGTGGGCGCCCTGCAGGCTCTGCAACATGGATTTGAGAAGATTGATATCGGAGCCAGCCGTTGGCGTCGTACGGCCGACGAAGTCAAAGACCTCGCCATCCTTGATGCCGTAGGATGCGACCCGTGCCACGCGCCGGTTCTTGTCGAAATAGACAGCGACCACGCGCTGATCGGTGATCTGCGTCGGCATGAACGCGATCGGGCGCTCGGCGCGTTGCGAGATGTAGTAGAAGGCCTCGCCGCTGACGGTGGCGACGGTCGAGGGCGTACCGAGCACGATCAGCACCTGTTCCTGGGACGCGCCTAGCGGAATTTGCTCGAGCGCGCCCTCGGGAAGCACGTACCCGCGCTGGAATGTCTCGCCCAAACAGCCGCCGAGCGGCAGAGCAAGCGCAAGGCTAACAGCCAAGGCCGCGGCAGCGCATCCACCCCTCATTGGCACCCGATAGCCCCGCATTCCCCGTCGACCTTGTGTCCGAACGCCGCCTGCCGTACCCCCGCAGCCGCCGGTTGGCAATCTGCCGCCCAGCCGGTTATCGTGCTGCCCCGTGGAGTTGAGCTATCCTTATGATTTTAGCGGCTTTTCGGCGAAGTCCCTACAAGGGCAGCATCCACGCATTCTATGGCGCGATCGTGGCGCAGGCGCGTTCGCGGGCTTTCTATACGAGCTACGGCGTGCCGGACACCATGGAGGGCCGATTCGAACTGATCGTGCTGCATCTGGTGCTGGTATTGCACCGGCTCGCGCGGGAAGAGGAGGCCGGCGACGGCGGCGGACGCGGCCAGGCCGGGGCGGTGGGGCAGCGCCTTTTCGACGCCTTCTGTCGCGATCTCGACGACAATCTGCGGGAGATGGGCGTCGGCGATCTCGCGGTGCCGAAGAAAATGCGACGCTTCGGCGAGGCGTTCTACGGCCGGCTCGCTGCCTATCGCGCGGCGCTCGCCGCCGCGGATGAGCGGGAACTTGAGACGGCGCTCGGACGCAATATCTTCGAGATTGCCGTCGCCGACGCGCGGGCAGCGCAGCTTGCCCGCTACGCGCGCGCAACGGCGAGACGACTGGACGCTGAGGAAGCGGCCGTTGTGTTGGCCGGCAGCTTGGCGTTCCCCAGCCCGGAGAGTTTCGTGCATGGGTGAGCATGGATCCGAGAAGCGCGTGAGCCCGTGGCACGTGCCGGTGGCGGTCGAGGACGTGGCGGAGATCGGCCAACACTTCGACCTCGTTGCCGACGCGGACACACGCGCGGCGGTCGCCGAAGTCGCGGGCCTGCGCGACGTGCCGCGGCTGCAAGCAGATTTCGAGGTGACCAGGCAGGGAGCCGGGTTGCGCGTTGCCGGCAACGTCTCGGCGACCGTTAGCCAGACATGCGTTGTCACCCTCGAGCCGATCGCCAATGAAGTAGAGGAGCGCGTCGATCTTCTTCTTCTGCCGCGGCCCGTTGCGGAAAAGCAACGTGCCGAAACCGGCGCCAAGGACGAGCCGCGGGAGGTGAAGTGGAACGATCCGGAGCCGTTGATCGGTGGAGTGGTCGACCTCGGCGCGCTGGCAACCGAATTCCTCATCCTCGGGCTCGATCCTTATCCGCGCAAGGCCGGGGCCATTTTTCAACCTCCGGCGCAAGCACAGCCGGATGAGAGTCCGTTTGCCGCTTTGGCAAAATTGAAAAAGGGCCAAGATGCCCGTTGATCGCAGTTGTTTCCGGCCGCCGAACCGCTATTCTTCGGCCCGGTCGCGCCCGCCAATATCTCGGACCTAGGACCGCAAGGTCGTTGAATGCCGGAGAAGGTCCGCATTGCTCTCGACGCCATGGGCGGAGACCATGGCCCCTCCGTGGTGGTCGCCGGCGCGGAACTGGCGCTGGCGCGGCATCCGCAGAACGAATTCCTGTTCTTCGGCAACACCTCGCTCTTGGCGCCGCTTTTGGCCGCGCGTCCCGCGCTGCAGGCAGCCTCGCGGCTCGTCCACACCGACATCGCGGTGCGAATGGAAGACAAACCAAGCAAGGCGCTGCGCCAGGGCCGGTGGAAGTCGTCGATGTGGTTGGCCATCGAAGCGGTGAAGAAGCGGCAGGCCGACGTGGCGGTATCGGCCGGCAATACCGGCGCCCTGATGGCGATGTCGAAGTTCGAACTCAAGACGCTCGCCGGGATCGAGCGACCGGCGATCGCCGCGCTCTGGCCGACGCTACGCGGAGAATCCGTAGTCCTCGATGTCGGCGCCTCGATCGGCGCGGACGCCGAACATCTCGTCGATCTTGCCGTGATGGGCGCGGCCATGGCGCGGATTCTTCTCGGCCTCGCCCGCCCGACCGTGGGCCTTCTCAATATCGGCGTCGAGGAGGTGAAGGGTCTCGAACAGGTGCGGGATGCCGGCCGCATCCTGCGTGAAGAACAGCTGCCCGATCTCGACTATGTCGGGTTCGTCGAGGGCGACGATATCGGTCGCGGGAAGGTCGACGTAGTGGTCACCGAAGGCTTTGCCGGCAATATCGCCATCAAGACCGCCGAGGGAACCGCCCGCCAGCTTGCCGAATATCTGCGCAGCGCCATGAACCGCTCGCTCGGCGCGCGGATCGGTTATCTGTTCGCGCGTTCGGCGTTCGCGCAATTGCGCGACCGTATGGATCCGCGGCGATCGAATGGCGGCGTTTTTCTCGGCCTCAATGGCATCGTCATCAAGAGCCATGGCGGAACTGACGCTGAGGGATATGCCGCCGCCATTGAGGTCGGCGATGGGGTCGTGCGTGAGCAACTCCTCGCCAAGATCACGGCCGCACTCGGACGGCCGGGCAAACAGCGCCATGCGTTGGGCGGAGCGGCCTTGTGACCGTTCGCCGCTCGGTCATGCTCGGCTGCGGCAGTTATCTGCCCAGCCGAATTCTTACCAACGCCGAGCTGGCGCGTCAGGTCGACACCTCCGACGAGTGGATCGTGCAGCGCACCGGCATTCACGAGCGCCACATCGCTGCGTCCGGCGAAACCACCTCGCAGATGGCAGTCCAGGCCGCTCGCGCCGCGCTCAGCCATGCCCATGTCGACGCCCAGTCGATCGACCTGATCGTGCTGGCGACATCGACGCCCGACAACACCTTTCCGGCCAGTGCGGTCTCCGTGCAGGCCGATCTCGGCATTACCCATGGCGCGGCCTTCGATCTCCAGGCCGTGTGCTCCGGCTTCGTCTTTGCGTTGGCGACCGCCGACGGGCTCCTGCGCTCGGGCGCGTTCTCCCGGGCCCTGGTGATCGGCGCGGAGACTTTTTCGCGCATCCTCGATTGGACCGATCGTGGCACGTGCGTGCTCTTCGGCGACGGAGCCGGCGCAGTCGTGCTGGATGCGCAGGAGCTGCCGGGCACGCGCGAGGATCGCGGCATTCTCACCGTGCGCCTGCGTTCCGACGGCCGGTACAAGTCGAAGCTCTATGTGGACGGCGGGCCGTCGTCCACTGGCACCGTCGGCCACCTGCGCATGGAAGGACGCGAGGTGTTCCGGCACGCCGTGGCCATGATCACCGATGTCGTCGAGGAAGCCTTCAAGGAAACCGGCACCAATGTCGCGGATGTGGACTGGTTTATTCCGCATCAAGCCAACAAGCGCATCATCGACGGCTCGGCACATAAGCTCGGCATCGCGCCGGCCAAGATCGTCACCACCGTCGACCGGCACGGCAACACCTCGGCGGCCTCGATTCCGCTGGCGCTCGCCGATGCCGTCGCCGACCGCCGCATCAAGCGCGGCGATCTATTGCTGTTCGAGGCGATGGGCGGCGGTTTCACCTGGGGCGCGGCGCTCGTGCGCTGGTGAGGGTAGGGGCTGCCAAGCCCGTTGACCGGTGGGCAACAAGCTAATATCGTTGATAATTCAGCACGATACGTTTGGCCAACGATTGTATTGATCGCTGAAGGTGGTGGGGCAATGTCGGGCAAAACGGTCACGCGCGCCGATCTGTGCGAGGCGGTTTATCAGAAGGTTGGCCTATCGCGCACCGAATCCGCCACTCTCGTTGAGCTTGTGCTGAAAGAGATTACCGACTGCCTCGAACGCGGCGAAACGGTGAAGCTCTCGTCGTTCGGCTCTTTCGTGGTCCGCAAGAAGGGCCAGCGCATCGGCCGCAACCCGAAGACCGGCAAGGAAGTGCCGATCTCGCCGCGCCGGGTGATGGTGTTCAAACCTTCCGCTATCCTCAAACAGCGAATCAACGCCGGACCGAATGGCGGCGGCGAAGACGGCGAATAGCGGGGCGGGGAGAACACAGAGTTGGAAAAGGCGCCGGACGCATTCCGCACCATCAGCGAGGTCGCCGAGGAGATCAATGTTCCGCAGCACGTGCTGCGATTCTGGGAGAGCCGTTTCGCGCAAATCCGGCCGATGAAGCGCGGAGGCGGGCGGCGTTATTATCGCCGCGACGACGTTGATTTGCTGCGCGGCGTGCGCCACCTGCTCTACGGCGCCGGTTACACCATCCGCGGCGTCCAGCGCATTCTACGCGAAGAGGGGATCGCGTTTGTGCAGAACGTGTGGCGCGCCGGCAGCGAAGCGCCGCCACCGCAGACTGATGAGGACGAGGCGGACGACGATACTGCCCAAGAGGGTGCCGACGAGACGGCCCAGCAATCGCAAGCGCGCCTGCTTCGCGCGCTGTCGCCCTCGCGCCTGGGCGATTCGGCAAGAGCGACGAATGCCGGACGCCGCGAACCGACCATGACATCGGACGAGCCGTCGCCACGGGTCACCGGCGAAGAGCGGCGCAAGCTGCAGACGGTGCTCGAGGAGCTGATCGATTGCCGCCGGCTCATCGATGCGGCGCTGTCGGAAAACTACGCAGAGGATGGGACCGGCCGCAGCGGCGAAATTTGAACGCCCGGTCCGAGCCCGCGAAGCCTTTTTTGCCGGACCGGGGGTTCTTCCGCAAAGCGCAAATTGGCACCAAGGGGGAGGACGGCGCATGTATCCGGGCAAGCACGCCGTTACGCGCGCAACGCAGCCGGCTCTCATCATGGCGCAGACCGGCGAGACGATAACCTACGCCGAGCTCACCGCGCGTACCAATCGGCTGGTTCACCTTTTCCGCGCCCGCGGCCTGCGGCGGCTCGATCACTATGCCATCTTCATGGAGAATAATGCGCGCTACGTCGAAAGCTGCTGCGCTGGCGAATGTTCGGGTCTCTATTACACTTGCGTCAATTCGTATTTGACGCCCGATGAGGTCGCCTACATCCTCAACAATAGCGAATCCCGGATCCTGATCACCTCCGAAGCCAAGCGCGAGGTGGCGGCGGCGGCGCTGAAGAACTGTCCCAATATCGAGCTTTGCCTCGTCGTGGACGGTAACGGCGACGGCGAACGCGTGCAAAACCTCGACGCGGCGACGGCCGCCTACCCGGCAACGGCGATTGCCGATGAGTGGCTCGGTACGTCGATGTTGTATTCGTCCGGAACAACCGGACGCCCGAAAGGTATTTTGCGCCCGCTGGCCGAGCAGCACCCGTCGCAGCAGCTGCCGCTGTTCTTGTTTCTCGAGCGGCTTTGGCAGTACCGCCCGGGAATGATCTATCTGTCGCCGGCGCCGCTTTATCACTCGGCGCCGCAGGCGGCCGTCGGCCTGACGATCCGCGTTGGCGGCACCGCGGTCATCATGGAGCGGTTCGATCCGGAGCGGTTTCTGCAGCACGTCGAAACCTACAAAGTGACGCACAGCCAACTCGTCCCGAGCATGTTCTCGCGCATGCTCAAGCTGCCGGACGCCGTGCGGCAGGGCTGTGATCTTTCCTCGCTCGAGATCGCCATCCATGCCGCCGCCCCCTGTCCGGTGCCGGTGAAGGAGCAGATGATCGCGTGGTGGGGCCCGATCGTTCAGGAATACTACGGCGCCACTGAGGGACTGGGTTTCACCGCGTGCGACAGCGCCGAATGGCTGGCGCACCGGGGGACGGTCGGCCGGGTGCTGCTCGGCGAATTGCACGTCCTCGACGAGCAGATGCAGCCTTGCCCGACCGGAACGCCGGGGACGCTTTGGTTCAAGACCGCGACGCCCTTTCAGTATTTCAACGATCCGGTGAAGACCGCGCAGGCGCGCTCGAGCGACGGCTCGATGAGTACGGTCGGCGATATCGGTTACGTCGACGGTGACGGCTATCTCTATCTGACCGACCGCGCGAGCTTCATGATCATCGTCGGCGGCGTCAACGTCTACCCTCAGGAGTGCGAAAATCTGCTGATCACCCATCCGAAGGTTGCCGACGCCGCCGTGTTCGGCGTGCCCAACGAAGACCTCGGCGAAGAAGTGAAAGCCGCGGTCCAGCTGATGCCCGGCATCGCCGCAGGACCCAATACTGCCGAAGAACTGATCGCGTTCTGCGCCCAACACCTGTCGCGGCAAAAATGCCCGCGCAGCATCGACTTCGAAGCCGAGCTGCCGCGCCTCCCCACGGGCAAGTTGTACAAACGCCTCTTGCGCGACCGCTATTGGCAGGGGCACAAGACTCGCATCGTGTGAGTCGGTTGCGGATGCTCGATCTTCGCCAGATGCCGGCGTCGCGGCAGGTGCCGCTCGCGGCTGTGACCAAGGGGAAAAATGTCCTCCACTCGGTCCGGAGCAAAGCCCGTCCAGATTGCCGCAGCGGTGATCGGCAACGCGCTCGAATGGTATGATTTCATCGTCTTCGGCTTTTTCACCGCAATCATCTCGCGCTTGTTTTTCCCGACCCAGAGTCCGTACACCTCGCTGTTGCTGGCCACTGCGACCTTCGGCGTCGGCTTCTTCATGCGCCCGGTCGGCGGAATTCTTCTCGGCATTTTTGCCGATCGCAAAGGACGCAAGGCCGCGTTGCTGTTGATCATTGCGTTGATGACGGCGGCGATCGCGCTGATCGGCTTCGCGCCAACCTATGCCGCCATCGGTTTGGCGGCGCCGCTCATTATCGTCTTTGCCCGCTTGTTGCAGGGCTTTGCCACCGGAGGCGAATTCGCGAGCGCCACGGCGTTTCTCATCGAGAGCGCGCCAGCCGGTCGCCGGGGTTTTTATGGATCCTGGCAAATGGTCGGACAATGTCTGGCGGCGCTGATCGGTGCGGTCATCGGCGCTTTGCTCACCCGGTCGCTCGCGCCCGAAGCGCTAGACAGCTGGGGATGGCGGGTGCCGTTCCTGGCCGGTCTGGCAATCGGTCCGGTCGGGCTTTTCATCCGCAGCCATGTGGAGGAAACCAAGCCTTTTCTCGAATCCCGCCGCGCCGAGCGCGAGCGGCCGCGGCTCGGCGCCTCGCTCGTCTCACATTATCGGGAAACTTTGGTATCGACGGGCTTGGTCGTGGCCGCTACCATCCAGTTTTACGTGGTTCTCCTCTATATGCCGACATTCGCCAGCACCGAACTGCACCTGCCGCTCGGCCAGGCTTTCCTCGCTCAGGCCATCGGTCTCGTGTGCATGACCGTTCTCACGCCGTGTTTTGGCGCGCTCTCCGATCATGTTGGGCGCAAGCCCGTTCTGCTTGCGGCGCTCGTGCTCTATCTCGCGTTGACCTATCCGCTCTTTCTTTGGGTGCACGAAGATCCCTCTTTTCGCAATTTTCTGATCATGCAAATCACGCTTTGCAGCGTGCTCGGTATAGCCAGCGGACCATTCTCGACCGCAGTGGCGGAGCAGTTTCCGGCTCACGTCCGCTCGACCGGCGTCGCGATTGCCTACAATGCCGCCGTCATGTGCTTTGGCGGCTTCGCGCAGTTTTTTGTAACTTGGCTGATCGAGGTCACGGGCTCCCCGATTGCTCCGGCCTTTTATGTGATGTTCGGCACCGTATGCGGATTGGCGGCGGCGCTGTTTTTGAAGGATGGCGCCGACGAATCCAGGCTACCCGTCGCGGCCGGCCTTAACGCCGCGTCCAATTAGCCTTGGGCCCGGCAATCCCGATCACTTCAGGACCATGAGCCCTTTGATCGAGTCGCTGTGATGCGAGGCCGTGGTGAGCAGCGCATCGACGACCTTGTCGAGCTCGGTCGTGTTCTTCGACAGGCCATGGGAGAAATCGAGCACCGACTGGGCGGCCTGCTGTGTTCTGCCGATGGTCTCGGCTACGGTCTTGAGCGCCGCTGCCACTGCTTTCGCATTGTTGGCCGCGTGTAGCGCGCTGCCGGCAATCGTATCCGTCGCGCTTGCCTGCTCGTTGACCGCGGTCGCGACCGAGTCGGCGGTGGCCGCGATCTCGGAGATGGTTCGGCCGGTGCTGGCGATCTCTTCCACCGACTTGCGGGTCGCCTCCTGGATGTAGGTGATCTGCCGATCGATGTCCTCGGTCGCCTTCGACGTCTGCGTGGCCAGCGACTTGACCTCGGCGGCGACCACCGCAAAGCCCTTGCCGGCTGCCCCCGCGCGCGCCGCTTCGATGGTGGCGTTGAGCGCCAACAGGTTGGTTTGCTCGGCAATGCCGGAAATCAGGCCGGCCACCGAGCCGATATTGGCAACCGCGTCGGAAAGCGAACTGATGCTCGTATTGGCGCGCTCGGCCTGCGCGATGGCGCCATGGGCCATGCCGGTGCTCTGCGTCGCGTGCAGATGAATTTGCGCGATCGATGACGCCAGCTGCTCGGTGACGATGGCCATGCTGTCGATGTCTCTTGCCGTCTCGTCGGCGGCCTTGGAGGCCTTGTCGGATTCCCCGCTCGAAGTGGAGGCAAGGACTTTGAGCTGATCCGACGTTTCCCCGAGAGCGCCGACCGCGTCGGTGAGCGCCGAGCGGACCCCGGTCACCGTCTGGGCGAAATCGTTGATCGCCTCGCCGAGATTGTTGAGCCGGCTTTTGGCCTGGGCGACTTCCGCATTGCTGAGGCAGGCGACCGAATTGGCGGCATCCAGCATCAGCACCCGGCGCGCCACGTCGCACAGATAGGCGGCCTTTTGACCGGAGAAGCGGTGGTAACGGCCGATGATCGGCGTCCAGCGCTGCAGGATATTGTGGGAAACGACCGGCCGGAAGCGAATGTCGACATTCCTTTCGGTGTCGAATTTGGCCCGCGCCTCTGCGTCGGCGACCCATTGTTCGTCGAACGGATTGAGAAACAGCCTGGCGGTATAGGTGGTGATCACGTCAAAGAACGCGTCGCGATTGCGCTTCATATGCTCGGCGATCGCGGGCGCCGTGTTGTGGCTCACCTTCAGGAAATCGTTGACGACCGCCGGGAATGTCGGCGCAACGATCGTCCACACCTCGCGTCGGGCGGCGATCACGTCCGCAGTAATGCCGTACGCCAGGAGCCGGACTTCAAACGCAGGCGGGATCGGCATTTTCTCGTTCCGCTGAGACTGCTTTTGCAAATCTAGGAAGCGAGTCTTTAGGAACAATTAACCAACCGCCCGCGGCAGCAAGCGGTGAAAAGTGACGGTGTCCTCCGGCGAAAAGCTCTGGTCGGAGCGGCGAGATTCGAACTCGCGACCCCCAGTCCCCAAGGCTTGCGCACTGGAAGGCGATTCGCCGTTGCGCGCCCCTCAACGTTCGGCGGTCATCCGAGTTCCAGTTAGACTTTGTGGGAACAAGCAAGAGCGGAAAGATTTTTACTAGGCCGGCCGGCAACGATGGCGTCCGAGCCGGACGCAAGGGCGACTTGACCGCAAGGTTTGGTCGCCCTTGCTATGGCAGTTGCTACTTCCACGAGAGTGCACGGTGCCCACCATCGCCGGCTGCGGTTTCGCCGAGGGTCGCTGCCGCGCACATGTCCGGCCAGGATGGCTCTTACGGAGCCCGCCTGCCGATCATCGCGATCGACACAGTGCGGATGACAGCGAGAACAAAGCGCGACGGACTCCCGGGGGAAACTCTGGGGGGTTATGTCACCAAACACCCCGGACTGCGGCTTGTTTGCCTTTTTGCGGGTTCAGGTTCGCAAGCAAAAGGGCAAGAAAGCCTTTATTGGGAGCGGCTTTTTCTGGTCGGAGCGGCGAGATTCGAACTCGCGACCCCCAGTCCCCCAGGCAGAGATTTTCGGTGGACATGGGAAGACACTGGCCGACAAAACCCTTGCAATAGGCCGGAATAAGGTTTAGACCCTCAGTCATACGGAGTCACGAAGGGACATGGGAAGACTTGGGAAGATGATTTCGATCTTCCCTGGTTCTTCCCAAAGGGGGTAGGCAATGAAACTCACAAAGGCGGCAATCTCTCGCTTCAAAATTCCTGCCGGCAAATCCGAACATATCGAGTTTGATGACGACATGGCCGGCTTTGGCCTGCGTGTTCGGGCTGGCGGGAAGGTCGAACACCGCACGTTCATTGCTCAATACAAGATCGGCGCAAAGCATCGGCGTATCACTCTCGGCAACGTCGATAAAGTCGAACTCGAAGACGCACGCAAACGGGCCAAAAAGATTTTTGGCAAAGTCGCGAACGGGGAAGACCCCGCGAACGAAAAGGCGGAGGCCCGGAAGACCGCATCGCACACGTTCGACGCCACGATAACGAAATACCTAGAGGCGAGAATAGGGGCCATGAAGCCCCGCAGCTATGCCGAAACGAAACGCCACCTAGAGACACAGTGGAAACCCCTGCACGGCCTCGCCCTAGGCAGCATAGGCCGCGCCAACGTCGCCGCAGAGGCTGGGAAGATCGCCAAGCATAGCGGCCCCGTCGCCGCGAACCGCGCCCGCGCCAGCCTGTCCGCATTCTATCGGTGGGCGATCGGCGAGGGACTGTGCGAGGAAAACCCCGTCACTGGCACCAACAAGCAAGAGGAGAGCGGTCCGCGTGAACGGTCCCTATCCGATAAAGAGGCCGCGACCGTTTGGCTTGCCGCGCCCGATACCGACTACGGCCGCATCGTCCGTCTTATCCTCCTGACAGGTTGTCGCCGCACCGAACTCGGCTCGCTCCGATGGTCCGAAATCGACAAGGAAGCCCGTACGCTCACGTTACCCCCGGAGCGCACTAAGAACGGCCAAGCCCATGTCGTGCCACTCAGCGACCCCGCGCTCGCGGTCCTAAAGGCAGTCACACGCCGCGAGGGCCGCGATCTAGTCTTCGGCTCGGGCGAGGCCGGTTATTCTGGCTGGTCAAAATCCAAGACCGCGCTCGATATGGTCGCCAAGCTCAAAGAAGACTGGACGCTGCACGATCTACGCCGCACGGTTCGCACCGGCCTAGGGACACTCGGCGTTCAACCGCATGTCGCTGAGGCAGTCCTAAACCATCTGCCGCCGAAACTGATCCGCACCTATGACCGCAACACCTATGCCGCCGAGAAAAAGGCGGCTCTCGACTTGTGGGCCGGGCATCTAATGGTGGCCATCGCAAAAGCTACTGGGGCCAACGTGACGGCCCTCCGCGAAGCGTGACTGCAACGGGAAACTTCCTCTTCCATGTCCCCATCCCATTCTTCAGCCGCGAGAAACTCTATGGCAGCCGTGACAAGGTCACGCTCGCTCTGAGCTATAAGCTTTGCTTCAGCGTCAAGAAGCCTTTCCGGGTCAATCCGGTCATTTGCAATGCCACGCGGCAACTGAAGTTGAGCAGGCGTGTCGCTGATGCGCAGAACGCCTGAGTTTGTTCTTGCTTCAATGTCTTCTCGATCAGCACGTAAAATCGTCGTCCAAAATCTAATGTGGTAGAGTATTGACAAGTTGCGCTCTCGATTGGTCCATCTGTTGACAATTCGTCCAACCTCCGGCCCGGCTTTTGGATTTCGGCCGTCTAAGGTGACAAGCCAAGTAGGCCTCACCTGTAAGAACAAACTGCCTGCTAGGCCGACAACGTGTAGATATGCTCCCGCATGCAACCATTCTGTTTTTGGATCATTTGGCCTTAGCGGTTGGAACTGCGGCCTGCGCATGCGCATAGTGCGGCGCGGGGCGCGACATGACGGCCGCGGCCTACTACGAGTTACAGACGTTCACCTGCGGTTCCTGCAACGATCGGATCGAGCGGAAGGTCAACACAGACGGCACGCCGCACTAACGGCCTACTCGTTGGCGGCGCTTGCCGACGCGGCGTTTTCCTGAAGGCAACTCTTCGATACTGTACTCCAGCAACCGGAACACTGACCTCGGTAATAGGGCTAAGGGTGCGGCCGCCATGCGCAACATCGCTACTATAGCGTTCCTCTGTGTTTTCCTTCTTGCAGGCTGTTCACAGGGCCCTCAGGGCGCGAAAGGGGAACAAGGTCCTCCCGGACCGCAAGGAGCCAAGGGTGAGCAGGGGCCTCCCGGTCCCCAAGGACCTCAGGGCGCAAAAGGCGAGCAAGGTCCCCCTGGAGTACAGGGCGCGAAGGGCGAGCAAGGACCACCGGGTCCGCAGGGACCTCAAGGAGCGAGGGGGGAACAAGGCGGTCAGGGTCCGACAGGTCCCGGCGGTCAAGCAGGCCCCGCGGGTCAAGCCGCAACAGTGAACTTTCACGTCGTGCGGCAGGACTCCTGTGGCGGCAATGACGGGTGTAGTCTCACCTGTGAACGCGGCGAAATGCTCGCCTCCGTCACATGTCCCAGCGGCACAATCGCCATCTCAAAGAATGGCGATGCCGAAGCTGTTTCGTGCAGCAGTAGTCCGGGTCCGGCGATAGCTCTCTGTATGCGCCAGTAGCTGGCTCGCAGCCGTTTCGGCTCTGGCGCGACCAGGGAAAGCCGCAGCAAGCCTGCGAACTGCTTGCTCTGGCTTCGGGTGGTTCACTGAAGGTTTCGACACGCTCGACCTCAAGCAGGCCAAGGCGCTGCTGAGCGGTTGGCGGCATAGCGGCCCGTTAGAGAACACGAACAAGTCGCTTCCAGCATGAACCTTCGGCCGGCTACGATGCCCTCAGCTTACGGCGGGGGACGCGATGAAGAGGCGCTCCAGAGCAGGCAGCAAACCGATCAAGGCGCGGCGTCCCAAGGCGTCACGGCCGAAACGCCGCAATGTGCCGAAGGCCGCAGCAGGTTCCAATTCGTCCCGTACCGGCGGTGAAACGGAGGTCGCTCGGCTCGCCCGTGAACTGAACGAGGCTCGGGAGCAGCAAACTGCAACGTCGGAGGTGTTGCAGGTCATTAGCAGCTTTCCCGGCGATCCTCAGCCGGTGTTTTCAGCCATGCTGAAGAATGCGGTCCGCATTTGCGACGCCCCTTTCGGGAATATCTATCGCTGGGACGGCGCGACGTTCAGCCTCTTGGCGGCGCACAATACACCTTCCGCCTTCGTAGGATTTCGCACGCATTCACCCAAAATTCTGCCTGATCCAAAAACCGCATTTGGCCGCATTTTGGCGACGAAAGCAGTCGTTCACATTGCCGATGCAATGACCCTGGAGGGTTACATTGAAAGATCCAATCCAGGACTTGTTGCCGCCGTCGAACTAGGCGGTACACGGACGCACTTGTTCGTGCCTATGCTGAAGGAGGATGAACTCCTCGGTATATTCACCATTTTCCGACAAGAAGTTCGTCCCTTTACCGACAAGCAGATCGAACTCGTGACAGGCTTCGCCGCCCAGGCTGTCATTGCCATCGAGAATGCGCGCTTGCTCAACGAACTTCGCCAGCGGACCACTGACCTCACCGAGCGCACCGCTGACCTCACTGAAGCGCTAGAGCAGCAGACTGCCACGTCAGAGGTGCTCCAGGTCATCTCAAGCTCCCCAGGCGATGTTCTGCCAGTGTTTGCAGCCATGCTGGAGAACGCAGTTCGCATCTGCGACGCCAAGTTTGGAAATATCTATCGCTGGGACGAAGAGGGCGGACACCTGATTGCCACCCATAATACGCCGCCTGCATTCGCCGAAGCGCGCAGGCGTTCACCTATTCGTCCCAATCCAGCAAGCATTGTTGGGCGCATGGTGAGTACAAAATCAGCGTCGCACATTGCCGACATAACCGACGTTTCCGATGCTGAGAAGCGCAATCCCGAATACATTGCAGCCGTCGAGCTTGGGGGAATACGCACGGTCCTGGCAGTACCGATGTTGAAAAATGACGATCTGATAGGCTCGTTTTCCCTTTACCGCCAGGAGCCTCGCCCCTTTAACGACAAGCAGATCGAATTGGTCAAGAACTTCGCTGCCCAAGCAGTCATCGCCATCGAGAATGCGCGGTTGCTCAACGAGCTGCGCGAGGCATTGGCACAGCAGACGGCCACCTCGGAGGTGCTCCAGGTTATATCAAGCTCTCCTGGCGATCTTGAGCCGGTGTTTGCAACCATGCTGGAGAGTGCCGCGACGATGTGCGACGCTAAGTTTGGAAACATTTTCCGCTGGCATGGCGAGGTCCTAAATCTCGTAGCCACCTACAATACACCGCCTGCGTTTTTTGAACTCCGCAGGCGTTCGCCATTACGGCCTGATCCGGAAAATCCTATCGGTCGCATGATTTCTACCAAAGCGGTAGTTCACATTGCCGATTTAGCGGCAGAACGGCGTTACGTTGAAAAGAGTGATCCGTATGTCGTCGCCGCCGTCGAGCTTGCAGGTATACGGACGGTTGCGGCCGTCCCAATGCTGAAGGAGAACGAACTGATAGGTGCAATCATCGTGTACCGGCAGGAAGTCCGTCCCTTCACCGAAAAGCACATTGAGCTTGTCACGAACTTCGCCGCTCAGGCCGTTATTGCCATAGAGAACGCGCGGCTGCTGAGCGAACTGCGAGAGGCCCTGCAGCAGCAGACCGCCACAGCCGACGTACTCAAAGTCATCAGCCGCTCGACGTTTGATCTGAAGGCGGTGCTTAGGACGTTGGTTGAATCAGCTGCTCACGTTTGCGAGGCAGATATTGGTAACATCGCTTTGCCGAGTGCGGACGGTACCTATCAAATCGAGGCAGATTACGGGCAATCACCCGCCCTCAGCGAGGAGCTGAGGCGGCAGAAACTCAAGCCAGGACCAGCAGGCGTGATCGGCCGGACTGCGCTCAGTCGCTCGACAGTACATATTCTCGATGCCCAAGCCGATCCCGACTACCAGCTGCGTGAAGCCCTGAGACTTGGCGGCTACCACACAATGCTGGGCGCCCCGCTGCTACGCGAGGGCAATGTCGTCGGCGTGTTTGGATTGGCACGCACCACGGTTCGCCCATTCACCGAGAACGAGATAGAATTGGTCACCACCTTTGCCGATCAGGCAGTCATCGCCATTGAGAACGCGAGGCTGCTCCGAGAGCTGCGCGAGAGAACCGATCAGTTGGAAGCGCAGTCACAGGAAGTGGTCAAACTCAACCAACAACTCGAACAGCGCGTCGCCGATCAAGTAGGCGAAATCGAGCGCATGGGGAGGCTACGTCGTTTCCTGCCCCCGCAGGTGGCTGATCTAATCGTCGCGTCCGGCGCGGAGAAGCAACTCGAAAGCCACCGCCGAGAGATTACCGCCCTCTTCTGCGACCTGCGCGGCTTCACTGGCTTCTCCGAGAGTTCGGACCCGGAAGACGTAATGGCGCTGCTGCGCGACTATCATGCAGCCATCGGCGAGATAATCATCAAATACAGCGGCACGCTCGAACGTTACGCTGGCGATGGCGTGATGGTGGTGTTCAACGATCCAGTGCCAGTCGAGAAGCCCGCGCTCCAGGCAGTGCTGATGGCGCTCGAAATGCGTGAGGTTATCGGAGCGCTGACCGAGAAGTGGCGTCGGTTGGGACACGACATTGGCTTCGGCATTGGTATCGCCCACGGATTTGCAACGCTCGGCACCATCGGCTTTGAGGGACGCTTCGACTATGCCGCCATCGGGACGGTGTCCAATGTCGCCTCTCGGCTTTGCGATGAAGCGAAGCCAGGTCAAATCCTCATTAGCCCCCGGGTGCTGATGGCGGTTGAGGATACCGTGACCGTCGAGCATGTGGGGGAGTTCGCCCTAAAGGGCATCCGGCGTCCTCTGGCGGCTCACAACGTTCTTGCCGCCAAAGCCGCAAATTGATGCGCGGGTCGCTCAGAAAGATCTCCGTTGCTGGAGTGCCGCTGCGGCTTAGGCTTCCGCGGTCATTTACCGGGCGGCTCCCCGGCGGGCGCGAGGGGGAAACCTCTCGCGCTAAATTCTGTTTGCAAGGCCGCCGGTGCTGTCCTAACTCCGAGCATTTGTCCTAATTTGATTTTTCCACTGTCCTAATTTGTCTCATTCTTTTTTGCCGTGAGGCGCACTATCGTACCGCCTCGGCAAAGTGTCCTTGAGTGCGGACATGGGACGGATTCTAGAGTTCCTTCGGCCTGCCGACGCATTCGATTCTGGTGTAGTTGAAGCCCTCGGCAAAGCCTACGACATGGCTTTCAACGACGAGGGCTAGTGCGCTAGGCCGCCTCAGTCGGCGGCCTAGAACGACGCGGGCTTGCAACTAAGACGCGCGCACAATGCCTGCTAACAGGGAATGGAACACCTGTTAACAGCAACGGAACAGCAAGGAAGCTCGCAGGCCTCCTGTTCCGCTTGCTGTTAGCAGGAGGCGAGGAGCCGCCCGCGATGCGGTCATACACAGACACGACTCCGGTTTTGGCCCTTAGCGGAAATCCGGCTGCGACGGTCCGCTTTCGGAGGTAAAGCGGACATGGCGCGGACAAGATGCGATGTCCGCTTATGACCGAAGCGACATTGACAGGCCGCACAGCGCCCCAGTTTTTGAGCGACTACCGCCGTGCTAGTGTCGTTTGGAGGTGCCCTGTTCTAAGCCTCGGGGGACGTAATGAAGCGGCGCGAGTTCATCGCTCTTCTCGGCGGGGCGGCAGCCATTGGGCCACTCGCTGCACGCGCGCAGCAGCCCACACGGCGCGTCGGCCTGCTTATGTCACAGGTCGAAAACGATTCGGAAGGGCAGGCTCGTTTCCGGGTAATCGTGGACGGGCTGCAGCAATTGGGCTGGACCGACGGTCGCAATGTACGCTTCGATGTCCGTTGGACCGCAGGTAGTCCCGCTGACCCGGGCAAATACGCGGCGGAACTAGTAGCGCTTAAGCCTGACGTCATCTTTGCTTCTGGCAGCGTGAATGTGGCGGCGTTGCAGCGGATCACCCGCAGCGTGCCGATCGTGTTTGCTAATATCATCGACCCGGTTGGTGCCGGCTTCGTCGCGAGCCTGGCGCGGCCGGGTGGCAACACCACCGGCTTTAGCGCATTCGAATACAGCCTGGCGGGAAAATGGCTCGAACTACTCAAAGAGCTTGCGCCCAACCTGACGCGAGTTGCTGTCCTTCGCGATTCTTCACTGGCCGCCGGGATTGGCCAATATGCGGCAATCCAGGCCCTGGCGCCGCCGTCACTTGGAGTTGAGTTAACTCCCATTGACGTGCAGGACCCCAGCGAGATCGAGCGCGCCATCACCGCGTTCGCGCGCGAGCCGAATAGCGGCTTAATCGTGACGGGGAGCACGGGAGCGGTGGTACGTCGCAATCGGATTATTGCCCTGGCGCTGAAGTACCGCCTGCCGAACGTATACGGGTTCCGATACTACCCGGCGAGTGGGGGACTCGCGTCCTACGGGCCTGATGCCATCGACGTGCACAAGCGCGCGGCTGCCTACGTTGATCGCGTGCTCAAGGGAGAGAAGCCCGCCGACCTGCCCGTGCAAGCGCCTACCAAGTACGAGCTGGTCATCAACCTCAAGACCGCAAAAGCGCTCGGTATTACTGTTCCGCAGGCCGTGCTCGCTCGCGCCGACGAGGTGATCGAATAAACCGGCAGGGATGTCGCGGACTGACCCTTAGCGTCGGTTCGTAGCGACGCAGCGATATGTCCGGAGTTGGCCGTTAGCCGACGCGCAAGGGGTCGCGGAACAATGTCCGCTTTCGGGCTAAGGCGGACGTGACGCGGACATCATGGAATGTCCGTCTTTGACCCAACTGCGACATGACCTCTCCCCCGGCGGAGCCCAAAGTAGTGGCAGCGCACGAGACGACTCAGCAATCCTAATGGTCGCTCTAATCTCGAATGATTTCAGTGAACAACACCCATCGATGGCCGTCGAAGCGCTGCAGCCGCATCTGCTTGAGCGGGTTGTAGTCGGTTGGGCTGGTATTCAAAGTAATACCCGGCAAAAGCGACGGCATCCGCACTCCCTGCAGATGCGTCGCCACCGTCATCAAGTTTTCGCGGGTCAGGTCGTCGCCGCAGCGGCGCAGGACCTCGGCGAACAGCGCGGCGTTCGAATATCCGACGAGCGTGAATGCGTCATTGACGTCGCCCTGTGGATAGTATGCGCGCATGAATGAAAGCCACTCCGAATATTCGGGATCGCTCACCCACTGGGGGTCGGCGACCGATTTGAACGAAGTGGCGGTAACAATGCCGGCGGCTTTGTCGAGCCCGGCGAGCTTGAGCACGGCGGGCGACGACGATACTTCCGCGAGGAAGATGGTCGGATGCCAGCCGACGTCAAAAGCCTTGCGGATTGCCTGGGCGGCGAATTTCGGGCCCGCGGCGATGAGGAGCGTATCGGCGCCCGAGGACTGTAGCGTGACTATCTGCGAATCCACGGTCGCGTCGCTCGTTTCATAGCTTGCAGTGGCGACGACCATCCGGCCCGCTTGCGCGCCGAGCTTCTCCTTGAGCCCGTCGAGATAGTCGCGACCGAAGTCGTCGTTCTGATAGAGGACGGCGATCCGTGCCTGTGGACTGCTACGCAAGGTATAGCTGGCGTAGACCTTTGCCTCCGATCGCAGGAGATTGACGAACGGCATCGTCCAAGGGAAATGGGCCGGATCATCCCAACGCGAAGCGCCGGCTTGGATGAAGAGCTGTGGCACCCCCCGCGTGTTCAGGTATTGCTGCGTCGCCGCGTTCGTGGGCGTGCCGAATGATCCGATTATCGCCAGCACCTCGTCATGCTCGATCAGGCGCCTTGTCTGTTCGAGCGTTTTCGCCGGCGAATACCCATCGTCGAGCGAAATGAAATTGACGCGGCGTCTGCCGATGCCCCCCTTATCGTTGATCATCTGGAAGTAGGCGCTCTCCGCTTTGCCAATCGTGCTGGCGGGGGAAAGCGGACCGCTATAGGGCATGGTTTGACCGATCTTGATCTCGGTATCACTGACGCCGGGCCCATATTTTTTTTCAGCGAGGGCCGAGGATTGGGCGATGCCAACACAAAGCATGACGAGGACGGATCGGCGGATCATGACATCCTGTCCCTTTTTCGACCGTTCATCTGGCGGCGGGGGCGCCGATTTTCACGGCTTCGATGACCGCGAATGGCGAATTGCTCGGCCGTGTGGCGATCGATTTGAGACCAGCGGCAGCGAGCAGTTCCACATATTCGGAAGTCGTCCTTTCGCGCCCGCCGGGCATGACCAGCATATGCATGTCCATCATCGTGATTTCGCGGTGCGCGTCGGAACACTCCGTCCGCTCCGGCAGCAAACGTTCCACGATCAGGAGCGCGCTGTCAGGGCGCATCGCGCCACTGCAATTCCTTAGAATGGCGACGGCCCGGTCGTCATCCCAATCGTGGAGGACGCTCTTGAGGATGTAGGCGTCGGCGGCGCCCGGTATTTCAGCGAAGAAATCGCCCGCGATGATTCGACAGCGCCCAGCGACGCCCGCTTGTTCCAGTCTCTGTCTCGCTCCTGTGATTCCGGCTGCCGTGTCGAATACCGTTCCCTCCGCTTTCGGGGCGGCGGTAAGAATGGCGCTCAATAGCACTGCGTTGCCGCCGCCGAGATCAACGATGCCGCCATATTGCGAGAAATCGTGAGCCTGCAAGATTGCCGCGACCGAGCGGTGCGTCAGATCGGCCATGTAGGCGTCGAACCTGGCCGCACGGTCGGGGTCGAGGGCGCTGTATTGAAAGGAGCCCATGCCGAAGACGTGTTCGAACGCCGTCTGCCCGGTGCGCACCGCGTGAAGCAAATCGCCCCATGCGCGCCAGGTGGCCTCGGTACCATGCATAAGTGCGAGGTTGCGCAGCGACCCCGGAACGTCCGCCCGAAGTAGTGCGCCGAACGTGGTGAGGCGGAAACGCCCCGGTTCGGCCTCCTCCACCAGGCCGCAAGCGGCGAGGGCGCGCAGCAGGCGCAGCAGGGACGCGCTCTGCGTGCCGGTTGCCTCTGCCAGGGCCTTTCCGCTCGCGGTTCCTGTGGCGAGCAAATCGGCAAGCCCAAGCACAGCGGTCGCGGAGATGATCTGCGAAAGCATATAACCCGAGATCATCTCGCCCAGCTTGGCCGCGTTTTCCGCCGCAACGTTGGACATCAATCGCTCCTCTCGATCGCTGCCTCGTCGGAGCCGGCGATCGATGCTGGCAGTCCTCTTGCTTGAGCTTGGAACCCCTTTGTAAATGGCGTGTCCCAACAATGTGGCGATCGTGCCGGCAGGATGACTCGCCGCTGCAATTTTGGGCAAGCCGCGGTAGAGTGCGCCGCGGCAGTACCTGCGGCACGAGCGACGCGATGCAGATACGCTTGTCCGAGACCATCGAGTTCAGCGGCATGAGGCTCGACGTTGCCGGCCATTCGCTTTTCGATGGCGCCGGGCGCGAGATGAAACTTACTCGCGGGGAGTTTGCGATTTTAACGGCGTTGGCCCGTCGGCCGGGTCAGGTCTTATCGCGTGACCAGTTGCTCGACGCGGTGAGCGGCCGAAGTGCAGACGCGTTTGACCGCAGCATCGACAATCTGGTTTCGCGGCTCCGCCGCAAGATTGAACCGGACCCGAGCAACCCGCAGATCATCCTCTCCGTCCGAGGAGTAGGTTACAAGCTCTCGTCCGGGACCCATGTAGGCAGGGCTGCCCGAGCCACCTCGACAGCATACCGATGTTCGATTCTCGTTCTTCCCTTCGCCAATCTCAGCGGCGGTCGCGAACTCTCGCATTTCGCGGCGGCGGTCTCCACGGCGTTGACTACCGGACTTAGCCACGTCCCCGGTGCCGAGTTTGTCTGCGCTGCGGGCGCTGGCCCACGCCAGAGTGATCAAGCCCGCGTGCGCTACATCGTGCGCGGAAGTGCTCGGCGTTCCGCCGACGACATTCGCGTTAATGCGCAAATGATCGATGCCGGAACGGGCGCGCCGGTCTGGGCCGAACGTTTCGATGGCAAGTTTGGCCGCATGTTCGCCTTCGAAAGCGAGATTTCTGCGCGCATCGCTCGTGCAATCGATCTGGCGGTAGTCAGTGCAGAGAGCCGGGAGGGGCCGAATCGTGGCGGCGGCCTCGACATCCGCGATTTGATGACCCGAGGCTACGCCGGTCTTTACCGTCCACGCACGGCGCAGAATCTCGGCGCGGCGCGGAGCTTCTTCGAGCGTGCGCTCCGCATCGACGGCCGCAATGCCGAGGCGCTCGCTGGCCTGGCGCACACGCACGTTTCGGACGTCCTTTGCCGCTGGAGCGCCGATCCGGACCTACAGATTCGCCTCGCCGATGAAGCCGCCGGCCGCGCAATTGAGATAAACTCGCGGCTTGCTTGCGGCTATCACGTGAGAGGGCTCGTATCGCGGGTGCGGCGCGAGCACGCGCGTGCGCTGGCGGCATTCGAGACGGCGGTCCAGATCAATCCGAGTCTCGCGCCGGCACATGCGGAACTCGGCTTCACCAAGAATGCCCTCAACGGCGCCGAAAATGGTCTCGGGTTCTCGCTTGACGCTCTCGCTCTCGCCCGGCGCATAAGTCCCGGCGAACCCGTCCTCGCCAACTGGCTCTATGGGATCGGTGTCGCTTATCTGAAACTTGGCGAGAGCGACAAAGCGATCCGCTGGCTGAACGAGTCGATCGGCCTGCATCCGCTGCCGCCTGCGCTCGCCTATCTGGCGGCGGCCTACGCCTTGATCGGCGACGATATAGGGGCACGGAGCACCCTGGCCGAATTCGGCAAGATGCGACCGCACGAGACGCTTCGGACATTCGGGCATCGCGTCTTCGCCGACCATCAGATCCTGCCGGGCTCACGGGTGTTCGAAGGCCTGCGTAGGGCAGGATTGCGGGGAGAATAGAATGGAACGGCCGGGGCTAACGCTCGCCGGGCCTGCTGTTCGCCGAGCAGCCGCGCTCATGCCCATGCCTCCCTGCTAACGGGAAGAAACAGGGCTAACAGCCTGGGGTGGCTCCCTCAGTCGAGGCGCAGCGGATCGCCGGCCTTTGCTAGCTCCTGACTGGTTTAAACGAGCAGTACGTCTTCCCACAGTCTTCCCAAATTGATTTCGGTGCGATCCCCGGCACACAAATCACAGCAAGACTGGCATTCTCAAGCAACAGACTCTCAGTCTACATATCAGCGGCCCAGAAGATCACCGAAGAACGGCACCTGGGCTCCGGTAACTTCCTTACGATCCTCGCCCTCGTCCTGTTCGTGCTCGCCCGGCGCCGCGCGGCGGTACGTGGTGGCCTATTGACTCCTGTTCCTGCTCTGTTCTCCAATGCCGTCATGCCCCGCTGGCCCGACAAAATCGCGGAGGCCGTGACGTTCGACGTAGCCTTTGCGTTGAATTTCAAGGTTGGCCGCACTCTGCGCCCGCTCACAGAACTGGAACGCAAGGTGGTCGCCAAGAATATCGTCGATCACTTGCAACTATCGAATTGGGTGATCGAGCGCGGGCCGCCGGGAGCAAACACATCACCGACAAACTGGCCAAAACGACCAGAATAGCTATATTTGGGCTATGCGTAGAGTGAGTAAAAAGAGGAAAGAGCGTACCTGGGAAATTCGCCGCCTGACGGCGTCGCCGGCCGCGTTTGTTGGTCTAGTAGACGCACCGGATGAAGCCAAGGCGAAAGAACGGGCGATCAAACAATTCGCCATTCGGCCGGAAGATCAAAAGCGTCTGATCGCACTCTGGCACCAATGACGTGCGCGAACTGCCAAGGCACGCGTTGGGTTTGTGAGGCGCACGCCGATCGACCTTGGAACGATCATCCGAACGCCTGCCGATGCGGCGAGCCAGGCATGCCGTGCCCCGTCTGCAACGTGCCCGAGGAGGGCGAGCGTCCGGCGATGCCGGTGGACTTCACTCCTCACTATGATATCGACAAGGGGCCGATACACTGAGGTGCAAGCAAGCTATCGCGCGTTGTTTAGCGCGGCGCGTGAACGTCGCTCGACGCTTTTTTGATTTGCGCTTCGTTCCTCTGCTTCCGCAAGCGTGAGGTAGTGCCGTGCGATCGTGACGTAGCGGTTTTTTACATCGGGATTGGACGCGCTGCGTGCGAGATCCAAAAAGTCCGCTGCGTGATCCCGATATCCTCGCGCCCTCACCCAATCGCGCAGTTCCGCCCTGGCATACAGTTCCCCGTGCGGTCGACGGTCCGGCAGCATTCGGTCCCCTGAAAACACCGCTGCGCCAAGGTATCCGTAACCGCTCAAATATGACCTGCTTGGGGCGCGCCCACATTTGACAAATGTTCTCGACCTCTTATCCACAGCCATGCTGCTGCGGCGGCGCAAAAAACGATCGAACTAACCGCTTATAGCTGCATTGTTCCGGCCGGTCGGCGCCAATGAGCGCGAATCACTCGGAAGCAAGCAACGAGGTGTTCCTTTCAAATTCGATTTTCTGCATTACATTTGATTGAGAATGTGCGGTCGCTACACAAACAAACTGACCTGGGCTGAGATCGTGGCGCTTTATCGGCTGACGCTCGACGGCCCTCCGCATAATCTTCGGCCGCGTTTCAATGGCTGCCCCACCGATCCAATCGACGTGGTGACCGAACGGGGCGGGAAGCGCGAATATAGCCGCATGCGCTGGGGCCTCGTTCCGAACTGGTGGAGCAAACCACTCAAGGAACTGCGGATGGCGACCTTCAATGCGCGCGCTGAGACGGTGACGACAAAGCCTGTTTTCTGCGATGCATTCAAGCACTCGCGCTGTCTGATACCGGTATCCGGCTATTACGAGTGGCAAGACACGCCGAGCGGAAAGCAGCCTTGGTACTTCACCGCACGGGATGGATCGCCGGCGCTCACGATCGCGGGCATTTGGGATCAATGGAAGGATCGTGAGACGGGCGAGCCGCTCAAGTCGTGCGCCATGATCATCACCGAACCGAATGCCTTTGTCGGCGAGGTGCACGATCGGATGCCAGTGCTTCTTGCCGCGAAGGACTTCGAGCCTTGGCTCACTGGCGAGGCCGGCGTTGAATTGCTCAAGCCGGCGCCGAATGACCTTCTGCAAAAATGGCCTGTCTCCAAACGCGTAAACAGCTCGCGTGCGGATGACAACGATTTGACGCTCATCAAGAAGGTTGAATTGGCCACCGCGTAGCACATTGGCGCTGTGTCCGCTTTACCTCCGAAAGCAGACATTCCTCAACGCCATCTGGATGTCCGCTTTGGGCCAATAAGCGACATCGGTCCGCTCATTCGATCACCTGGTAGGCGCGCAGAAGAAGCAGCGAATGTCGGCACATTGATGCCGATCATGCGACCTAGGGGCTTTTGCCAACTGCAGTTTGAATGTGATTGCACTTGGGGCATTCGAACGAGTGCAATTCATACCCAGGGCGGTCAGGCTCTACGCCAAAAAGCCGCATCTTTGTTCTGCACTTGGGGCAGTTCGGCGGTTCAATCGAATCTGAATGTAGCGTAGCCGGCTGATATTTGGTCATAAGCACTCCTATACAGGCGGGAGCGCGACCACTCTCAGCCACCGACGCCTGGCAGAAGCCGCTGTCGGTGATGAAATAATGTGCGCATGGTCGAACTACGGAGTCGAGGAAGAAGGGAAATTGACCTTCGAATGTTAGTACATAACAAGAACAGACAATGAGCAAGTGGAGCAAATGTTTAAAATATATCAGAAGGGGGTTATTGACGTGAATGAGTAAGTGGCTTATTTGACGCTGTAGGCTAAGTCCTCTCATTGGGCTGCCACGAAGAATGGAAAGGTCATGAAGAGCGAGAAGAACGGACACACGGAAAGTGCGCTTCGGGAAGAGCGCCTTCAAATCATGCTCAACGCCGATGAATTGCGCGCGGTGGATACATTTCGTTTTGAGCGCAGGATGCCCAGCCGAGCCGCCGCGGTGCGGGAGTTATTTCGTCTTGGTCTCGTAGCGGCCGGGAGCGCAGGAAATAGCGTTGCAGCTGAGGGCGCCCGGTCAAGCGAGTACGGCGTGCTTAGCAGCAGGCACAAAATGCGCGAGTAGCCGCGCTTACTCATACGGACACTTGTTGGCTCTTATCGGCTTGGCGGAGGCATTTTTCTGGCGGACAGTAACTTCGTCGCTTGGTCACGCCGATGACAACGATTGGGTAGCTGACCATTTAGAGGACGGCGGCCATGACTGATGTTTACAGCGACCGAGTTGCCAAAGCGGGTGCCGAGATTATCTTCGCCGCGCCCCCGGAGGCGGATTCCCCTGAGGGCTCTTCCCGCAAAATCCTCGACGATTTGCCGGCAGCAATCTATGTGACCGACGCTCTTGGCCGGATTACTTACTTCAATGAGGCGGCGGCTACGCTGTGGGGTCATCGCCCCACTATAGGGACAAGCGAATGGTGCGGTTCATGGAAGCTGTTCTGGCCGGACGGCCGGGCGCTCCCCCATGGCGACTGCCCCATGGCAATGGCCATCAAGGAAAAGCGCCCAGTACGAGGAATGGAGGCAATCGCCGAGCGGCCGGATGGTACGCGCGTGCCTTTTGTTCCGTATCCCACGCCGCTTTTCGATGCTGCCGGCCGACTTATTGGCGCGGTGAATATGCTGATCGATATTACGGATCGCAAACGCGCCGAGGAAATCAAACAGCGGCTTGCCGCGATTGTCCAATTTTCCGACGACGCGATCATAAGCAAGAACCTTGAAGGCATTATCGAGAGCTGGAATGCCGGTGCGGAACGGATTTTCGGTTACTCCGCAAATGAAGCGATTGGTCAGTCAATCGAGATACTGATTCCGCCCGACCGGCTCAGTGAAGAACCGAAGATCATAGAGCATATTAGGCGCGGCGAACGCGTTGACCATTACGAGACCGTCCGCCGTCGCAAGGATGGAAGCCTCATTGATATATCACTCACTATATCGCCGATCATGGATGAGAATGGCACGGTCATTGGCGCCTCAAAAATTGCGCGCGACGTCACGGAGCGCCATAGGGCACAGGAACAAAGAGAGTTGCTATTTCGGGAGATGGACCACCGAATTAGAAATTTGTTCACGCTGGCGGGCAGCGTCGTAACACTGAGCGCGCGTTCGGCCGATACCCCGAAGGAATTGACTACAATTGTTAGGGACCGATTGGACGCGCTCGCCCGCGCGCACGCGCTCACGCTCCCCAAGCGTTCTGATGGCTCGGCTCAAATCGAGCAACCGACAACCCTCCAAACTTTAATTCGGACCATTGTTTCGCCCTATGAGGAAAAAGGTGTATCGCCGCGCGTCGAAATAAGTGGGCCTGACATTCCTGTGGCGGCATCGTTGGCAACTGGCTTTGCGCTTCTCTTGCATGAATTCGCGACAAACGCGGCCAAGTACGGTGCGCTATCGACGCCATCGGGCCGGATCAATATCGCTTGTTCGGAAGTGGACGATCTTGTCTCATTGGTATGGACTGAGAGCGGCGGCCCTCACATCGAAAAGCCGCCTGTCGGTGAAGGGTTCGGCAGTCAACTTGCGCACGCGACGATCACTGGACGCCTTGGCGGCACGTTGTCCCGTGAGTGGAATGCGAACGGTCTGACAATTCGATTGTTAGTCGCTCGGGAGCGCCTAGTTTAACTATCGCGCCGAAGTCCGCTAAGGGTCAAAGCAGACATCGCACTGCGTCCGCGCCGTGTCCGCTTTTCCCTCAAAAGCAGACTTAATCGGCGTGATGGTGGTTTCAGATCATAGGCCGGGAGGCGCACTTGAGCCGCGACGTCGCCAGTGCGAACGCCAAACGTAGTCATTTAACAAGCCGGGACGAGGCGCCCACACGATAGGGCGGCCACGACTAGCCGCGCGCCCGACATTGATGGCGAGCCGGCCCGCAGCACGCCGCACGTTCGCCCGCTGCCATTGTTGGTGGCCCTCCTTACTATTCCATTCCCACAAGTAGCATCTTCTAAGCAGGTCGCCGGTCGTCAATGGTTCACCGCGAGACATGACGAAAGCCCATTTGATCGCGCTCACAAGCCGGCCCTCGCGCGCATCGGTGAACGGAGCCCGCTTGCTGCGGACCGTTGCCATGTGAGCTGGGCTTTGCCCTCTACCGCCCATAGTCCGTCACGCCTGCTTTAAATACTAGGGGATGCCTGTTAGCAGGGACATGCGGGCACTTGCCGCGAAAGCCGATGTCCGCGTCGATGAACATCAAATGAGTGCAGTCCGAATGCAGGAAATTGGCGATGCAAGTATTACGAGCCCGAGCGATCAGCGACTCGTTCAGGCAATAGAAGGGCGCGACGTGGGAGCTACGCTGGCCGGCAAGGTAAGCCAGATCGGCAAAGCCCTGGGCGAAGATGGATGAGCATTCGCCCCCATACTGCGGCAGGGCCAGCATTAGCCGATAGTCCTTGAGCTGGTCGTTCATGGTTCGTGGTTCATCTTTCAGCGAAGAACAAGTAAGACTCGGCCCGCTCACACGGAGGCACGTATCGTGGTCAA
>Ga0210394_10001543_pt1 | contig 36256 bp, 6 predicted proteins | sample IncBWC12MmetaG_FD_160121 | JGI IMG/M metagenome (GOLD analysis project Ga0210394, IMG submission 160121) | Forest soil microbial communities from Barre Woods Harvard Forest LTER site, Petersham, Massachusetts, United States - Inc-BW-C-12-M | ecosystem: Environmental > Terrestrial > Soil >... | reverse complement strand
GCGGTCGATGGCGCGGCGCTGTCGCCGGCGCGGCTCCTCGAAAAGCTGAACCAGATCGGCGGCGCCCACGGCATCGGTCGGCTCGATCTCGTCGAGAACCGCTTTGTCGGGATGAAGTCGCGCGGCATCTACGAGACGCCGGGCGGCACGATCCTCCAGGCGGCGCATCGCGGGATCGAGAGCCTCTGCCTCGATCGCGGCGCGATGCATCTCAAGGACGAGCTGATGCCGCGCTACGCCGAGCTGATCTACAACGGGTTCTGGTTCTCGCCCGAGCGGGAGATGCTGCAGGCCCTCATCGACCGGAGCCAGGAAAAGGTCGATGGGCGGGTTCGGCTCAAGCTTTATAAGGGGCTGCCGCGAATCGTCGGCCGGCAATCGTCGAACAGCCTCTACAGCCAGGCGCACGTCACGTTCGAGGAAGACCAGGTCTACGACCAGCGCGACGCCGAAGGCTTCATCCGCCTCCAAGCCCTGCGCCTGCGCCTGGCGGCGCGGCGCGACGGGGCCTGACAGCCCGCTTTGTCGTCAGGCCGCGTGGTGCTCCAAAGACCTGATTTGCGCCCGCTCCTCTGACTCCGCTGCCAGCTTTTCAAGCTGACGCGAAGCAGCGATCAGTTGCACACCGAAAAATTTGGTCACCCCTTTCGCCTCGCGAAGAAGACGTGCGGCTTCCTGGCGGTACTGATCGGCGACAGACGGTCGCGGCATGTTTAAGGTCCTTCTACCTCTGTGCGCAACCATGTAATCGGAAAAGCTTAATGGCTTCTGAATTTTGGTAACACTTGTACTTAAATCCGTATCAATGCGCCCGTTTGTGCGCCTCAAGCCAGCCCATCATGATCCGGTTGAATTCGTCCGGGCGCTCGACATTGGGGAAATGCCGGCAGGCGGCCATCTCCTCGTAGCGCGCGTGGGGCACGAGGGAGGCGAGGCGGCGGTTCTCGCTCGCCGGCGTGCCCTCATCCACGGCGCCGCAGACGACCAGGGTCGGGACCCGCACCGAGGGGAGGCGCGGCACGAAATCGAAGTCGAGGATCGCGGCGCAGCAGCCGAGATAGCCGGAAGGCGTCGTCCCGGTAACGGTGTCGCGGATCTGCCGCCAGCGGCCGGGATGCCTTGCCTTGAACGAATCGGTCAGCCAGCGCTCGACCGTGGCGTCGGCGAGCGGCGCGAGCGACCCCGCGTCGCGCACGGTCTTGAGGCGCTGCGCCCAGATCTCGTCGGCCCCCTTGGGGCTCGCCGGCAGGGTGTCGCACCACATCGCCGAAATAAGGCGCTCGCCATGCGCCAGCGCAAAGGCCTGGCCGATCATGCCGCCGATCGACAATCCGAGGTAATGCACCCGCGCGATGCCGAGCGCCGCCAGCGCCGCTGCGACATCGTCGGCGAGCCCGGCCATCGTGTAATCGCCGCTCACGGGATCGCTGCCGCCATGCCCGCGCATGTCGAGCCGCAGCACGCGAAATCCACCCGCCAAGAGCGCCGGGACCTGCTCGGCCCAGCTGCCGCCGTCGGAGGCGAGCGAATGGGTGATGCAGATTGTCGGGGCGTCCTCGGGTCCGGTCAGATCGTAATAGAGGCGGCGACTTGCAAGCGGCAACAACATGGCATTTCCTCAGAAGCTCTACAGGGCGAGAGCTTACCGGAAGGCCGGCCGCGCTGTCACGGTTTCGCCAGGGAGGCGATCGACGCGCTAAGCCTCCGCAGCAACAGCGACGGCGCGCCGGCGATGCCGACGATCTTGTTGCGGCTTTTGCGCCCGCCGACGATCGCGAGGTCGCGCCGCGGCAAATCCCATTCCTTGGCCAAAAGCTGCAAGAGCGCGTCATTTGCGCGGTCTTCCGCCGGCGGCGCGGTGACCGTGACCTTGAGTACCGCAGCGCCGTCGGCCAGGTGCGCAATCCCCAGGACGCGATCGGCCCGGGCGCGCGGCGAGAGGTGCACCGCGACCCGCACGCCGTCCGCTGCTGCCGTAACTGGATCACTATCCAAGGTAGTAGAGCAACTCGGATCTGAGAAGTTCGAGGACCAAAATCAAAATTACCGGCGAAATGTCGATACCACCGAAATTAGGCAGGAAGTTCCGTATCGGACGGAGCGCCGGTTCGGTGATCCGATAAAGGAAATCGCCTATTACCGCGACCGCGCGATTGTGGCGATTGACAACACCGAAGGCGAGCAGCCAACTCAGAATGGCCTGCGCGACCAGCAGGATTTCGTAGATCCAGATCAACTCACTCAGAAGGTGTATAAGCGGGGGCATTTCGCTCGTTTGAGATTCTATGGGCGCAGGGCGACCCTAGCCGGACCCCGGCGCAGCCGCAAGCGCCAGGGGAGAGTGCCGCGCGGTGATTTGCGCGCGACGGTCGGGAGCCGCGCGCGGCGCGCACTCCAGGATTTAACCGGGGGCCGCGCTTGACAGCGGATGGGACGATTCCCCATAGTCCGCCGCGCCCGAAAACCGGTCGCCGACGCCAATAAATCGAGAGAGATGGGGCCGTAGCTCAGCTGGGAGAGCGTCGCGTTCGCAATGCGAAGGTCAGGGGTTCGATCCCCCTCGGCTCCACCATTCGGTTAACAGAAAAACGAGCGGGAAAACAGTAACTCACGGCCAACCCGCCGGCATCGCTGTCGACATGGGTTCCAGATAGGTTCCGGCGTGGCGGTTTTGGGACCGATCTAAGGTCGATCAGAGCACCCGGTCCGTAGGTGGTGATGACCTGGCCGCGCCTGACCTGCTCATGTGCCTTCATGAGCGATCCTCCACCAATCGGCGCGATGGTGGACCGCGACGAGCCCGCGCCATCCGCCGATGCAACGGTTCAGCCCACCGGGTGCGCGACGAACTGAAGGGTTGCGCCGAACCGTTGGCGCCCGGCATAGGGCCCCGCAGTCAAATCGCAAAGCCCAGCCGGATAGACCGGCGCAATACTCTTTCGCGGGATCGCCGGGTCGCGCACGCGGCGGGCGAGCCGGGATCACCAATAGGTTATTCGCTTGAACTATGTTGCTTTTTATTCACTTGACAGTTACCCGACCCGACCCTCAAACTGCCTTTTGACAGGCTAATGCGGCGCAGTGTAAGTACAAGAAAATCAATTTGTTAATAAGGAGTTTACCGGGGCCGTGAACCGCTGTGGTGTAGGCTTGTGCGGAGTTACGGTCTGTTAAGAAACATAAGATTATAGTTAACGATTGTTAAAAATTCGTCACAATTTGTCACTGGGGTTGGGGTAGAGATCCCGGCGCCGTGACGCAGCAGGTACGGGAGCAAGAGAGAGTGGTGGCGTTTCCGGATGCTTTACTCGCCGCCCGCCCGGCCTGCCGGGCCGGCGGCCAAGCTCGACAATCATCCCGTACCGTGCTCCTCGCCCTGGCGAGCGGTCGGCGTCAGGGCGCCGTATCGCCTGATCCGCCATCGTGAATCAGACAAGAAAAAGGGCAACGGGAGCGAAGCGGTCAAACGCGGCGGCCTCGCAAAGCCAGCGTTTGCCTGTTCCCGGCCTCCGCAACGCTAAAGGAAGGCACTCGATGAAGCAGCTCTTGATTTATGAACGCGCGGTCCCGGTCAACCCCGGGACGCACAAGGACCTATCGATCAAAGCGGGCGTCGACTTTGGGTTTGCCAAGGATGTGAACTCGGTGCCGCTGATGGCGGCGGAATTCGAACTTGCCTGCGCCGAATATGCGATCGTCTTCTCGGGAGAGGAGGCCGGCATCATGCCCGGGGCCCTGCTCGGCATCCGTGACAACGAGAATCTCTATGTCGACGAAAATAGCGCGTGGAACGCGAAATATATTCCGGCGTTCGTGCGGCGCTATCCGTTCGTGTTTTCGAGCAGGGACGGCGCCACCTTCACCTTGTGCGTCGACGAGGAATATCCCGGCGTCAACCGCCGCGGCCTTGGGGAACGTCTGTTCGACGCCGAGGGCGAGCGCACCCAATACCTGCAAAGCGTGCTCAACTTCCTGCAGGCCTACCAGGCCCAGTTCGAGGCGACGCGCGCGTTCTCGCAGCGCCTCGTCGATCTCGACCTGCTCGAGGCCATGCAGGCGCAATTCACCCTGCGGTCCGGCCAAAAGATCACCTTGGGCGGGTTCATGACGGTCAACCGCGCCCGGCTTAGGGCCCTTCCGGGCGATGCGCTGGCGCGGCTGGCGGCGAGCGGCGATCTCGATCTGATCTACGCTCATCTCCATTCGCAGCGAAATTTCACGCCGACCGCCGAGCGGATCGTTCGCGTGCTCGATCCGGCGCAGGTCGCCGCCGCTGGCGGGCTCCCGGCGGACGGGACGCCTGGGCAACCGGCGGACGCCTAGCCGATCCAGAAGAAGCCGATAGCGGCTCTGTTTTTCTGAGGATCGCAGGGGACGGTCGCGGGATTTCCCGCGGGCGCCGAGGTAACGAGTTTAGCATCAGGAGGGCGCCGCATGGCGTTCCCGTTTCAGTGCTTGAGCACATTTGGACTGCCGGCAAGAGGCACTCCCCGGAAGCCGCGTCGGCCCCGAACCTCATTGCATCGGTTCTGGCGCAACTCGCCCAGAGCGGCGCGATCGCATGCGGGCCACGGGCGGCTGGCCTTCGATCCGCTTGAGACCCGGCTGCTGCTCAACGCCGACGTTCTGTCGGTCAACCTGGCGCAAAACATCGGCGCGCCGCCGGTCGACCATCAGCTCATCGTGCAGCTCGTGCAGCAGGTCGAGCAGGTCAAGCAACTCAGCGTCACGGTGCAGACCGTCCAGGTGGTCGACCAGAGCACGGGCAACGCCGTGCTGGCGTTCGGCGACCTGCGGGAAATCACCGCCGTGTCGATCGAGGGCGGCGCCGGCAACGACACCCTGACGATCAACGCGAGTTCATTCGCGGGCCATGCCGCGCCGGCAATCTCCTTCGCCGGCGGCGCCGGCCGGGACAACATCATCTTCGACAATACGACCAGCACCAATTGGACGTTGAGCGGTGCAAACCAGGGGACGGTAAGCGGCGGCGGCGTCAATCTGTCGTTCCAGAATGTCGGCAATCTGACGGGAGCGGCGAACAACAACAATACGCTCACCGTCGCGCCGGGCGGGTCGCTTTCGGGCGTGTTCGACGGCGGTGCCGGCGGGCATAACGCGCTGGTCTTCGACAACGGGCCGCATCAGGCGGCGAGCTTCACGGTCGGGCCGCAATTCAGCACGATCACGCTCGACGGGCAGCCGTTAAATTTCACCGATGTTCAATCGACGAATATCGGCGATCCCAGCAGCTTCAGCTTCGATGCATCCCTAGGCGCCGGCCCCCTCAATGCCGAGGTGTCGCAAGTAGCGAATGGGACCGGCGGCCAGGAGCTTCAGATTGCGCCGGTCAATGGTTCGTCGTTTGCGACGACGTTGGTACAGCCCGACGCCGGTCAGGCGTTTACCCTGACGCTCGGCACCGGCGACACGTTGAAGGTTGACGCTTTAGATTTCAGTGCGGATTCCAATACGATTGCAGCCGGCACGGCGTTCGACATCAACGGCACCGGCGCCTCGATCGACTTTGCCGGAAACATTTCCGATCCGTCCGGCCTGTCAGCTTCGGTGCAAAGCTCCGGCGACCAATCCATTTCCGGCTCGAGCGGCGCCCAGATAATTTCCGCGACCGGGGTCAACGCCCTGATCACCGAAGATCCCCTCGTGACGATCAGTGCCAGCACGATCTCGCTCTCGGCGAATTCCTCGACGACGGCGGGGATCACGATCACGCCGCCCGGGCTCCTCAGCCCACTGACCAGCGCCACCATCACGACCGGCAACAGCGCGACGATAACCATCGGCGGCACGCTGGATGCGACCGGCGCGCTCTCGGTGCTGACCGGGGTTACCCTGAACGACACCGTCCAGGCGACCGACGGGAGCAATCTGACCGCCGTCACGATCACCGCCACCAACACCTCGCAGGTGACGTTGGGCTCGGCGGCCGTGGTGATCGGCGGCAGCGCCGATCTCGGCGCCACCAACACCGTCATCAGCTCGATTATCGCCAACGATCTCGCCGACAACTACCTCAATTCGGCGTCGCCGATCGTTCCTGCCGGCCCTACCGGAACGTGGGCGCGACTCGCCACGAATATCACCAATACGACCGCGGTGGTGGTTCCGGCGACGGCTCAGGTCAATGCCGGGAGCGACTTCGTTGCCGGGACCAGCGGCCCGAGCCTGGTCCTCAGCGCCACCGACACCACTAAGGTCACCTCGGATTTCACCCCGGCGCAGGCGAGCTACATGCCGTTGATCAACGGCGTGTTGCTGTTCTCGACGGTCGACAGCACGGTGACGCTCTCGCGCACGACCGAGGTTCTGGTCGGCGACATGGCAAGTGTGGCGGCGACGCCGACGCCGACGCTTTTCGCGACGGGCGACGCGCAAGTGACGGCGTCGAGCGGGGGCTCGATCGCCAATGACGAGACCTCGGATTCGACGCTCGGGTCGGCGGTCGGCTCGACCGAAAACAGCGCGGGAAGTTCGAGCACCGATCCCGGTGACACGACGCTCGTGGAATTGCGCGGCGTCACGGTCAATGTCGTTGGCCTCGCCGCGTCCGCGACGGCCGCCACCAACTACCTCGCGACATCGCATTACGCGACCAACACGGTGTACGGTGAGACCGACGCGCTCATTGATTATGCCACGGTCACGGCGGGGACGGGCGGCCTCTCCTTGGAGAGCCAGGACAATTCCACGCTGACGGCGATCGCCCAGTCCTTCGACATCAACACCCAGCACATCACCGGCGTCGACAAGCTGACGATCACGGTCACCGCGACCAGTGCGGTCAATACGCTGAACAAGGACGTCGAGGCCCTTCTCACGCATTCGACCGTCGCCAATTCCGCGGGCGAAGTCACGATCCAGGCGATCGACAACGAGACCATCGTCTCCCTGGCCGATACCGAAGCTGTCGTCATCACGACGACCCCGCTCGACAAGGGATATTTCGAGTTCGGCGGCACGTTCGCCGCCAATGCGATCCTCGGGCAGGTCGCCGCCTCGATCCAATCATCGGGCGTGACGACGAGCACCGCCGATGCGACCGGCACGACGCCCGGCGATGTGCAGGTCTTTGCCGCCAACACATCGATCATCGATGCCGACGCGCAGGCGGGCTCGACCGCCACCGGCGGCTCGATCGCTGCCGGCGCCGCCGGCGCCATCGCCATCAACACGATCGGCTGGACCGGCACGACGACCCTGTCGTCGATCGGTTTGTCGCAGTCGCTCGACGCGCTATCGGCGGCGGTCAATGGGCTGCTCGGAACGGACTTCTGGACTAAGGAGACGCCGTCCAACGTCACCGCGAGCGTCACCGCCTCGACGGTCAGCGCCGCCGGTGCGCTCTTGGTGATGGCGGGCGCGCAAGGCGTCATCAATGCGACCGTCAGCAACGTGTCGGACGTCACCGGCTCGGCGATCGGCGGCACCAAGACCGGGGCGGCCGGCGGCGTCATCGCGACGAACAAGCTGAGCGGCGCCGCACAGGCTTTTATCGACGACTCGGCGGCACCGAGCGCGACGGTGTCGGCTGTCGGGGCGGTCACGGTCGACGCCGTAAACGACGACACGATTGCGTCGAACTCGACGATCATCACCAGTGCCGACGCGACGACGGACCCCGCGACAACCGTCGCTCCGATCTTGAACAAGATCCTCAACCTCGCCGGTGTCGCGAAATACATCTCGGGAAGCGGCACCCAGCAGCTCAATTTCGGCGATCGGGTCCAGTTCAGCGCGACCTACGACACGATGCGCACCGTCTTCGGCATCCCGATCGGCGGCATAAAGGCGGCCAAAGACGTCACGCTGCACCCGGGCGACACCGTCCACGTGTCAAAGGGCTATGACCCCGAGCTCGGCGTCTTCAATCAGACCTACGTCTATATCGGCACGGCGACGCAGAACAATTTCAATCTCGAAAACGCCAATTATCTCGACACCGCCCAATGGACGCCCGCCACCGGCGTCAACGGCGCGATCTACGAGTTCATGGGCGCCTCCGGCACTTCCGTCAACCTGGGCACCGGCGCGCCCACGACTGCCGCCCCCGACAGCGGCGGCCCGGGCTACAGCAATCTCGATTATTGGTATGAGGAGCCGTACTCGCAGCTCCTGCCCTCCGGCTACAATATCAAGCAGGCGACCGGCATCGCTGTCGGCGGCATCGTCGTGCTCAACGAGGTCCATGGCGGTGCCACCGCCTATATTCTCTCGACCACGCTCAGCGCCGGCTCGGTTGCGGTGACGGCGAACGACAACGCGACGATCACCGCGACGACCGATGCGACCGCGACAGCTTCGGGCGGCACCGTGTTCGGCGGCAAGAATTCCGGCACCGTGCTCGCCGTCAACGCGACGATCACCACCAACCAGGTGATCGGCAGCGCCAACGCCCATATCACCGACAGCTCGGTGACCACCACCGACACCGCGAGCGACACCGCGAACGGTGTTTCGCCCGACGTCTCGGTCACGGCCCTCAACACGGATACGATCACCGCGGATACCCAGAGCGCGGTAACGGTGGGCGGCAACAACACCGGCACCGCCGTCGGCGTCGTCTTGGCGTTCAACACGATCGGCGCGGAGATCAACAATCTGCTGTCGTTGACGGTCAATGCCATCGTCGCCTCGGACGTGCTGGGCAGCTCGGACCCGGCGACCACCACCGCATACATCCAGGATTCCGCCATCGCGTCGGCCGGTGCGCTCACCGTTGCGGCGTCATCGACCGAGGCGATCACCGCGACGGTCGGCAATAATACGACGTCCGACGCCATGGCCTTCGCCAACGCCAACGGCTACACCGCCGCGGTCACCGTCGGCAGCAACGAGGTGCACGCCGGGGTCACCGCTTATGTCGACAACGACAACAGCACCGGCAAGCGGCCGGTCGGCGCCCAGATCACGAGCGGCGGCGCGATGTCGGTCACCGCGACCGACAATTCCTCGGTCAACGCCACCTCGGCACAAACCTCGGTCAATACGCCGTCCAACGACGGCGGCGGCGGGCTCATCAACCATTACGCCAACCTTGTCCTCAACAGCTATCAGTACACCAATCAATCCGGCACCCAACAGCTGAAGTTCGGCGACAAGGTGTGGGTCGGCGTGTCGATCACCGACACGACGCCGTCAAGTCAAAGCGTGACCGACACTCAGAGTGTGGCGACCGGCGATACGGTCCAACTGGACCCCGGCTACGATACGGTGAAGGACATCGTCGGCAGTGGTACCACGCCGACGAGTACGACCGTCCAAAAGGGCGACGTGGTCGATGACCACGGGACGCTTTACCGCTATATCGGTTCGAGCCCGCTCACCGGCGTCAATTTTGCGATCGGAGCGCCGGCGCCGGACTTCACGACGGCGAACTGGGCGCAAATCGGCGGCGTGGCCGGCGACACGTATCAATATACCGGGCCGGCCAATCCCTCGCTCGATCTCAATAATCAGGACTATACGAACAAGAACCTGTGGACCGACGTCACCGGCACCGGCACGGTCTACCAATATATGGGGCCGGGCGGCACGACGAGCCCGGGCGGCGTCACGGCGCCGGGCGACAGCGTCAACCTCGACACCGGCAACATCGGCGCGGATACGACAGGCTACAGCGATCTCGAATTCTGGAAGCCGCTGACCCAGAGCAATATCATGCAGGCGGCCGAAGCCGACGTCGTCCTCGGCATCGCCGGCGTCATCTCGAACAACAAGGACATTTTCGGCAATACGACGGCGATCTATGCGTTGATGGATTTCAACCACGTGGCAAGCTCGACGACCAGCGACGTCGAGAACGTCACGGTTCAATCGGCCAGCCTCGCCGTTGACGCGACCGATGCCGCCTCGATCACCGCGGCGGATTCGAGCGTCGTCACCAGCGGCACGATCGGCGCCAACAACGGCGGCGGCGACGGCTATGGCGGCGTCATCGCCACCAACCAGGTCAACGGCAACGCCACCGCAGACATCGACGATGCCACCGTCACGACAACGACCGGCGATGTTTCGGTCGCCGCCAGCAACACCTCCTCGATCAACGCGACCGAGACGACGATCCTCAACAGCGGCGGCAAGAGCGTTTCGCTGTTGGCCGCGTTCAATGTCATCGGCTGGAGCGAGGATAGTTTCCTCTCCCTGACGGTTGACGCCTTGCTCGGCGACAGCAGCATCTTGGGCAGCAAAGTCCCCGATGCGACCCAGGCCTACATCACCGATTCGACGGTCACCGCGGCCGGCAACGTCGATGTCACCGCGACCGACAGCGCGACGATTACCGTCGATGCCGGCGACGCGTCGACCGCGGCCAACAGTTCGAACCTGCTGCTGAAATTCGAGGACGGTCCGAGCAGCCTCAATGTCGGCGGCCTCTTCGCGACCAACATGATCGCGACCACGACCACGGCCTATATCCAAGACGGAATCGGAACGACGACCGTTACCGCGCAGAACGGCTCGATCAATGTCAACAGCACCGACCAGTCGACCAACAACGCAACCTCGGTCCTCAACCTTTCCGCGGTGACGGTTGCCAACGAAGCCGACATTGTGTCGATCCTCGATCAGCTCTTCGCCACGAGCTATTCCTATACCGACCAGTCGGGCTGGCAATCCGTCAACGCTGGGCAGCAGCTCTTCGACGGGATTGGCCCGTTCAATGCGGTCAAGATCGATACCTATAACGGTCCGCAAGGTGCGTTGCTCGATCTCGGCGACTACAACTCTGTGAGCGACCCGACCGGCCAGCATTATGATACCGGTGCCATCGGGGTGGACTATTCCACCACGCCGAGCACCGGGGTCACCAATGTCGTCAACCTCGCCACCGGCGTCACGGTGCAATTGGCCAATGCGTACGATGCTGTGACCCCGGGCGACGTGGTCGGTTCCGGCGGCGCAAACACGACCGTCAATCAGGGGGACGTTGTCGGTGACGGCGGGACGCTCTATCGCTATATCGGCGCCGCTGCGACCACGGTCGATTTTTCGTCGAACGCGACGCAAACGCCGGACTTCACCGACACGACCAACTGGGCACAGATCGGCGGCACGCCCGGTTCCGTCTATATGTATGCGGGACCGGTCGCCTCCGTCGATCTCAACAACACCGATTACACCAATACCAATTCCTGGCAGCTGGTCCCGGCCTCGGTTTGGACGCTGCAATCCGAAGGCAAGCCGACGCTGAGTTCGGTGCTGGGCAGCGCCAATTTCGGCAATCTGACCAGCGCCAATTCCAAGGGCGTCGGGTTGCTGTTCGTGATGAACGAGGTCGCCGCCCAGACGACCGCGACGGTGACCAGCGCGACCCTCACCGCTAATGCCGCCGGGCAGGGCATCACCGTTCAGGCCGGCGAAACTGCCGGGATTACCGCCTTCGTCGAAAACAACATCACCTCGTCCGGCGGAAGCTCAGGCATCGTTCCGGTGCCCAAGGCCGAGGCGGGCGACAACGGCAGCCTGGCGTTCTCCGGCTCGCTCGTCACCAACCTCGTCAACGCCTCTGCGACCGCCTCGGTCGATCGGGCGAACTACAGCAGCACGCCTGCCAATGGCGGGTTCACGAACGCCAAAGATCTAGTACCCGGCGACACGGTGCAGGTGGTTGACAACACTGACGGCTCGCCATACGGCGCCGTCACGTCGGGAGACGTGGTCGGCTCCGCGTCGACCAACACGGTCAATCCCGGCGATGTCGTGCAGGACGGGTCGAATTTTTACCGTTACATCGGCGTCTTGCCGATGATCGCGGTGAATTTTTCGACGTTCGATCCTACCGATCCTACCGTCAGCAGCTTCTTTGAGCCGGTCGGCGGCACGACCGGCGACGTCTACCAATATGTCGGAACGGCAGGCAGCGTCGATCTCTACAACACCGACTATACCAATACCGCCGATTGGACGTTGATGACGCCGGCGCAGGTCAATCCGACGTTGTCGGCCGGTACCGGCGGTATTTCGGTGACGGCGACTAACGCCGCGCAGCTCGATGCCCAGGCGCTCGCCGCCTCGTCGACGAGCGGCGGCGGCCAACAGACCGCGGTTGGCCTCGTTCTCGCGTTCAACTCGCTCGGCTACAATCCGCAGAATTTCCTCTTCAATTCGCTCGACGCGCTGCTGGGCGCTTCCTACTTCGCCAACCCCGATCCATCGAACGCGACGGCCTTTATTCACGACACCACGATGACCGACGGCGGCGATCTCGCCGTCGTGGCGCAGAGCCGGGAGCAGATCAACGCGACCAACAGCAATGCGGCGATCTCGGCCGCATCGGCGCTGTTTGACGCCACCAGCGACGGCTACGGCGGCTCCATCGCCTCGAACAAGGTCAACGGCAACGCCACGGCCTATATCGACGAAAGCGATCTCGACGGCGGCAATTATTCCTTCACGATCGGCGGTTCGCTTACCGTCCAGGGCAGCGATACGGCGGGGATCTATTCGAACGTCAAGCTGGTGTCGTCATCGACGGTCACCAACGACGGTGGCGCCGGCATCCTGCAATCGTTGCTGAACGCCGCGACGCCGGCAACCTATACGACGACGCCGAACATCAACGATCCGGCTCATACGCACCCGAGAGGTCTGGTCTTCGGCGACACCGTTAGCCTCGCCAAGGGCTACGACACGGTATCCAGTGGAACGAGCACGAAGGCGGGCGGTGCCTTCGCCGATATCATCGGCGGCGGTATTGCGAACACCACGGTCAATCCGGGCGATGTCGCGGAAAACAGCGACGGCACGCTCTATCGCTACATCGGAACGGGGGGGACGTACAACTTTTCCGCCCTTCCCGATAACCCGACCACAGACCCGGTTCCGCAATTTACCGGCGGGTCCGACGCGGCAAATTGGGTGCAGATCGGGGGCACGGCGGGGCTCGTCTATCAATATATGGGCCCCGGCACGACCGCCTCCCCGGTCACGACCGATCTCTTCAGCACCGATTACACGAACCTCGATCTTTGGAAGCCGGTGCTGACGACACAGCTCGTCCCGCAGGGGCTGAACGTCACCGATTCGAACGCGACCGCGGGCGGCTTAATCTTCGTGCTCAACGATGTGCGATCCGCGACGACGGCCTATGTCGAGAAGGTCAATATCACGGCGGGCGGCACGATCGCGATCAAGGCGCTCGATAAGGCGACGCTTGCCGCGAACAACGACAGCACTGTCACCAATTCCGGCGGCAGCGCGCTGGCGGCGGGCAGCGAATTGTCGGTCAACGGCGTCGTCGCCACCAACCTCGTGCAGAGTTCGGCGACCGCCTACGCCCAATCGAGCGAGCTCACCGCGAACGGCAGCGACATCCCGGCGAGCGGCACCGCCGCGATCTCGATCTATGCCGACAATACCTCGAACATCACCGCCACCAACATGGCCAACACGGCGAGCGGCGGCAAAGGCGGCGGCGTCGTCCTCGCATTCAACACGCTCGGCTGGCAGTCGGAGAACTTCCTGTTCAACGGCGTCGACGCCTTGATCGGCAGCCCGTCGATCGACGAAGCGTTCGGCGCGTCGCCGCTGGCCGACGTCAGCGCCTATGCGCTGGATTCCGCGCTCGACGCCACGGCCGGGAGCGTCAGCGTCGTGGCCCTCGAGCAAGCCACGATCAGCGCCACCACCGGCAACACGACAACCTCGCTCGATTCCGGCCTCGCCAACGAGAACAACGCCTTGGGCGTCGGCGTCCTGATCGCGACCAATATGGTCAACGCGCAGGCCAACGCCTACATCGATGCGGGGACGAGCACGCAGGCCGGCGACGGTTCCGTTTCGGTCGTCGCCAAGGACGATGCCGAGATCACCGCGACCAACGATCAGGTCGTGTCGTCAGCCGCGGTCAGCACCCCGCAGGGCCTCTTGTTGAGTTATCTCGGCAACATCGTCAACAATTACCAATTCACCTCGTCCTCCGGCACGCAGACCGTCGCACCGGGCGACCTCGTCTATGTCGGCACCGCGACCCTCACTCCGACGTATACCGCGAGCCAGGAAACCACGCCGCTGACGCTGAATCCCGGTGACACGGTCCTTGCCGGTAATGGCGCCGTCTATCGCTATGACGGGCTGTTGAGCGGCAGCGTCAATCTGAGCACGACGAATTTCGCCACGTCAGGTCAGTTCGATCTGAATGTCTACGAATATGCCGGACCGAACAGCGCTTCGCTTGATCTCGGCTCGCAAGTTTATACGAATACAAGCCTGTGGACGCCGCTTACCTATTCGTCTCTGGCCAATTCCATCCCGACGATCAATCTCACCGCTTCGAACGCCACCGCGGTCGGCGCGATCTTCGTGCTCAACGACGTGCGCAGCACGGTTGCCGCGACGGTTACCTCGGCGACCCTGTCCGCCGCCGGAAATATCGCGATCGATGCCGAGAACAACGCGACGATCGATGCCGCCGACACCAGCTCGGTCACCGCCTCGGGCGGGAGCCCCTTCGTCGCCAACAGCGGGGCGAGCGCCTTCAACGTCACGATCGCCTCCAACTATGTCCTCGCCAGCACGATCGCCTCGGCAACCGGGAGCACGCTGACGACGACGAACGGCGGCAATGTCGAGGTGACGGCGCTCGGCAACGCCTCGATCGACGCCGAGATGAACGCTTCGACGATCGCCAACAGCACGACGGTCGGCATCGTCCTCGCCTTCAACACGGTCGGCGTCAATGAGCCCCAGGGCGGCTTTTTTGAGAACACCGTCGATGCGCTGTTCGGCACCAATCTGGCCGGCGAGAACCCGGATACGGTCGAGGCGTTCGTCAGCGACAGCACGATAAACGCGGCGGGCGGCGTCGCCGTCACGGCGAACGACACGGCGCATATCACCGGGGATGTCAGCAATTCCGCGCTCGCGATTCCGCAGACGACCTCGATAGCATCGTCCGGGGGGGTCAGCGTCGGGGCGACCATCGCGCTCAATCACGTCGCGACCGATGTCGCTGCCTATATCGACGAGACCCCTGTCACCGGCAGCGGCAGCGTCACTTCGACCAAGGGCGACATCGATATCGCCAGCACCGACAACGCGACGATCGAAGCGACGGTGGTGACGCCGGTGGTTCAGGTCGGCGTCAGCTTCACCAGTACGAGCGCCTCCACCAGCATCGCCGTCAGCATCGTCCGCAACATCGTCGACAGCAATGTGACGGCGCATGACACCGGGATCGCGCTGACGGCGTCCGACGGCAACATCAACGTCACCGCGGCCGATACCGCGACGATCGATGCGACCTCGGCGTCGGCGGCGATCGCGCTCGGCTTCAATCCCTCGTCCAAGGGCGGGTTCGCCGGCGGCGGCGCGGTCGCGATCAACACAATCCTCGGCAGCGTCACCGCCACGGTGGCCGATGCCGCTCTCAGCGCGACGACGGTCGACCCCAATACCGGCGATATAACGATCTCGGCGACCGACGACCGCGAGATCACCGCGCTCGTCGCGGCGCTGGCGGCCTCGGCGGGCTTGGGCAAGGTTGCCGCGATCGGCGCTTCGGTCGCGGTCAACCTGATCGGCTGGAACGGCACGGTCGCGGACGAGACCGAGGATTCGCACGATCCGATCATCGTCTCGGCGACGGTGAACGGCGGGTCGTTGGCCGCCGACGGCGCCGTATCGGTCACCACGGACTCGAAATCGACCATCTCGGCCACGACGCTCGCCGCCACCGTCGCCATCGGCATCTCGTTGACGGGCGGGTCCGACAGCGGCGAAGGGGGCGAGGGCGGCAAACAGGCAGACACCGGCAGCGAGGGGACGGTCGCCGAGGGTGAGGGCGGCAGCCCGACCTCGGCCGCCGAAGAAGGCGAAGGCAAAACCGCCTCCGGCACCGCCGGCGGCGAGACGACGACCGCCGAAGGCCAGGCCAACGGGGCGACGGTCGACGCGGGCAAAGACACCGCCGGCGGCGCGGAGACCAACCAAGCCGAAGCCGGCGGCGCCGCGGCGGGCGAAGCCGGGAACACCGCGCCGGCCGAGACGGGCGCGCAAAAGGGCAGCTCGACGAGCATCGCCTCAGGGATCGGGGCGGGCGGCGGCCTCCTCGTCGGCCTCGGCGGCGTCGTCTCGAGCGCATCGTCCGGGACATCGGCGCAGGGCCAGGCGGCGCCGACCTATACGACCCCCGATCCGACCGTGACCGCGACCGACGTCCAGCCGGTGAACAGTGGCAATACGGTTACCCTGGCGTCCAATTACGACACCGTGACCGATGCGGTCGGCACCGGGACGACACCGACCAACACGACGGTCAATCCGGGCGACGTTGTCAGCGACAGCGGGACGCTCTACCGCTATATCGGCGCCACCGCGCTCCTCGGGGTCGATTTCGAAGTCGGCGCGACGCCGCCGGACTTCACCGTCACGACCAGCTGGGCGAAGATCGGCGGCACCGGCGGCGACACCTATGAATATATCGGGCCGGCAAATGCCTCGCTCGATCTCAACAACCAGGATTACACCAACGCCGGCCTGTGGACCGACGTAACCGGCGGCAGCAGCTCCGGCGGCAGCGGCACATCGTCGGTGCCGTTGGGGATCGCCACCGCGACGCTCGGGGCGGGCCTCGGCCTCCTCGGCGGCGGATCGAGCCCGACAAACCCGGCCCCGGCGACCCCGCCGAAGACGCCGGAAAAGGCTGCAGACGGGAAGCCACAGACCAATCCCCTGGAGGATTCGACCCCGACAACGCCGACCCCAGCGCCGGCCGGCCAAAGCGGCAGCCCCAGCGGCGGCGGCGGCAGCACCAGCGGGCTTGGCCTGTCGGCGGCCGGCGTCTACACGGAAAACAAGATCGCCGTCACGATTTCCTCGACCGTCGAGAACACGACGACGATCACCACCGGCCCCGGCGCCACCGCCGGCCTCAAGGTTGCCGCGAGCGACACCGCCCACATCACCTCGCTTGACGGCGCCGCGGCCGTTACGGCCGATTTCTCCGACGGGGCCGGCAAGTCGGTCTCGATCGGGATCGGCATCGCCCGCAACACGATCCAGAATTCGGTGACGGCAACCCTGGAAGACGCCGGGCAGATCAACGCTCTCGGTGCGCCGGTCACCGTCGAGGCGACGCAGAACGCCGATATCCAGGCAACTTCGGTTGCCGCGGCCCTGGCGATCGGCGGCAGCAGCGAAACCGCGCTCAGCGTCGCCGGCGGCGCCTCGCTCGCCGACAATCTGATTGGTGGCGACACGATTGCGACGCTGCAGAACTCGACGGTCGGCTCGGCCGGCCACGCGGTCGGGGCGCTCAGCGTCACCGCGACCGACAGTTCGACAATCTCGGCCGAGGTGCTCGCAGCTTCGGCGAGCCTCGCCTTCTCCGGTACCGGGTCGACCGCCGTCGGCATCGGCGCCTCCTTGGCGCACAACCGCATCGGCGACGGAACCGACACCGGCAGCGGCCACGTGACGGCCTCGATCAGCGACACGCCGATCACCAGCGGCGCGATCGGTGTCGCCGCGACCTCGAACCAGGATATTACCGCGACCGTTGCGGCCGCCTCCGTCGCCCTGTCGGGCGGCGGCGAAACCGGCACCGGGGTTTCCGGCGCCGGGGCCTTCGCCTTCAACGAGATCGCAATCGCCGTCGGCGCGACGATCGACGGCGGTTCGGCCGACAACATTTCGTCGCAGGGCGCTACCGTCGCCGCGGCGGACACCTCGACGATCGAGGCAACGGTTCTCGCGGGCTCGGTCGCCGGCGGGTTCGGCGGCGAATCCGGCACGGCCGTGGCGATCGGCGTCTCGTTCGCACGTAATTCGATCACCGATCCGGTGACCGCCGACATTACCGGCGTGCCGTCGCTGACCACGGGTGGCGGTGACATCTCGGTGACCGCCAATGAAGGCGGCACGATCGAGGCAATTTCGGCCGCCGTGGCGATCGGGGTCGGCGCCGGCGGCGAAAGCGGCGTCGCCGTCGCTGGCGGCGGCGCGTTGGCAGCCAATTTCATCGACGCGACGACCAATGCCTATATTTCCGGCTCGACGCTCGGCAACTCTGGCGACCACGTCGGGGCGGTGACGGTCACCGCCACGGATTCGTCGACCATCGAGGCGACGATTGCGGCCATCGCCGCATCGGCCGGCATCGGCGGCGAGGATGGCACCGCCGTCGCGATCGGCGTGTCGCTCGCCTACAACGAGATCGGCGACGCGACCGGGTTCGGCTCCGGCGCGGTCACCGCCGACATCTCGGGATCGTCGATCACCGGCGACGGCCTGGTTGACGTCGAGGCGACCTCCGACGGCACAATTTCGGCGACGACCGTCGCCGTTGCCGCGGCGCTCTCCGGCGGCGGCGAGACCGGAATCGGCGTGGCGGGCGCCGGGGTTGGCGTCTTCAATACGATTGCGGTCGCGGTCTCGGCCTATATCGATGGCGGGGGGACGCAATCGATCGCCTCCGGCGGCGTCACCGTGGCGGCCTCGGACACGGCGGCGATCACCGCGCTGACCGGCGCTGCGGCGGTCTCTGCCAGCTTCGGCGGCGAGGCGGGGGTCTCGGTTGCCATCGGACTGTCGATCGCGGCCAACACGATCGCCGATCCGGTGACGGCCTATGTCACAGGCATCACCTCGCTAACGACCGCCGACAACGCGGTCAGCGTCACCGCGAATGAGACCGCGACGATCCACGCGACGACCGTCGCCGCGGCACTGTCGGCGGCAGCCGGCGGCGAGGCGGGGATCGCGGTGGCCGGCGGCGGCGCCGTGGCGGAAAACCTCGTCGCCGCCGTGGCTTCGGCCTATATCGTGAGTTCGACGCTGAGTTCGGTGAGCAGCGTCACCGTCAAGGCCACCGACGATTCCGACATCGAGGCGCTGGTCGGCGCGGTAGCCGCCTCGATTTCCTTCGGCGGCGAAGCCGGTGTCGGGGTCGCGATCGGCGTATCCTATGCGCAAAACAGGATCAGCGACGGGACCGCGAGCGGTACCGGCGAGGTCGCCGCCTATCTCTCCTCGACCTCGATCACCGGCAATGGCCTGGTCGACGTCGAGGCGAATGCGCACGAGACGATCGCGGCGACGACTGTCGCGGCGGCCGTCGCTTTGTCCGGCGGCGGCGAGGCGGGTGTCGGCGTGTCCGGCGCCGGCGTCGGCGTCGGCAACGAAAGCAACGTCGATATCTCGGCCTACATCAACGGCGGCGGCGCGTCGATTACGTCCGGAGGTGTCACGGTCGTGGCGAGCGATACGTCGACGATCAGCTCGACCGCGGGCGCCGCGGCGCTGGCCGCCGGGTTCGGCGGCGAGGCGGGGGTTGCGGTTTCGATCGGGCTTTCCATCGCCGTCAATCAGATCAGCGACCCGGTGACCGCCTACATTACCGACGTGTCGCTGCTGAAGACGTCGGGCGGCGCCGTCACCGTCACCGCCACCGAGGCCGCTGCGATCTCAGCCAGCACGGTTGCCGCGGCAGTTTCGCTCGCGATCGGTGGCGCCGCCGGCGTGGCCGTCGCCGGCGGCGGCGCCAGCGCGGAAAATATCGTCGCGGCGATGACCGAGGCCTACATCTCGAATTCGACGCTCGGAACGACGGGCAGCGGCAATCAGGTCGGCGTCGTTACCGTCAAAGCCAACGATACCTCGACCATCACCGCCTTTGTCGGCGCGGTCGCCGCGTCGGTAACCTTCGGCGGCGCCGCTGGAGTCGGTGTCGCGATCGGCGTTTCGGTTGCGTTCAACCAGATCACCGATGGAAGTTTCAGCGGCACCGGTGCGATCGAAGCCTATGTGCTCGATACGTCGATCGATGCCACGGGCGTCGTCGATGTTGAGGCGGTTTCGCAGCAGACCATCAGCGCCACGACCTTGGCGGGAGCCGTCGGGATCGCGGGCGGCGGCGCGGCCGGCGTCGGCGTCTCAGGCGCGGGCGTTTCCGATGTCAACCTGGTCACGGTCGCTGTCACCGCCGACATCAGCGGCGGCACCACGATCACCACAGGCGGCCTCACGGTCCTCGCCAGCGATACCTCGAGCATTACGGCGACTGTCGGCGCGGCCACGGCTGCGGGCGGCTTTGGTGGCGCGGCCGGTGTCGCGGTGTCGATCGGGCTCTCGATCGCGCTCAACACGATCGACGACAGTGTTGCGGCCTATGTCACCGGCGTCGGCTCGCTGTCGAGCGGCGGGCAAGCCGTGTTGGTTACCGCGACCGAAGGCGCCACGATCTCCGCGACGGCGGTGACCGCGTCCTTGTCGGCCGGCGTCGGCGGGGCGGCGGGCGTCGCGGTGAGCGGCGGGGGCGCCTTCGCCGATAACGTCATCGGCGTCGGCACGCTGGCCTATATTTCCAACTCGAGCCTCACATCGGTCGGCGCCGTTACCGTCAGCGCAAGCGAAGGCGGCTCGATCACCGCCTTTATCGCCGCGGTCTCGGCATCGATCGGTGGCGGCGGCGCGGCGGGCGTCGGGGTTTCGATCGGCGCCTCGATCGCGAACAACACGATCGCCGCGATCGGCAATCCGCTCGGAACCGGTCAGGTCTATGCCTATATCCTGGACAGCTCGATTTCAGGATCGGGCGCGGTCGCCGTCAATGCGACATCGTCGGAGACGATCAGCGCGCTGGTCCAGGCGGGCTCGGCCGCCCTGACCGCCGGCGGCGCCGCCGGCGTCGGGGTATCCTTCGGCGGGGCCTTCGGGTCCAATGAGGTTTCCGTCTCTACGCGCGGCTATGTCGATGGCGGCGGGACGGCGACCATTTCGTCCAACGGCCTCTCCGCTTCCGCGACAGACACCGCGCAGATCACCGCCGGGGTCGGCGCCGCCTCGATCGCAGCCTCGTTCAGTGGGGTCGCCGGCGTTTCGGTTACGGTTGCGCTGTCGGTCGCGCGCAATACGATCACCGACGACCAGCAGGCCTACATCACCGGCGTCAAATCGTTATCCGCGGGCAGCGGTGCGGTCAGCGCGGAAGCCAGCGAGGGCGCGACGATCAATTCGGGCGCCTTCGCAGCCTCGCTTGCCGCCGGCTTCGCCGGCGTGGCCGGGGTTGCGGTTTCCGGCGCCGCGACGACCGCGGAGAACCTGATCAAGGTCGATGTCGACGCCCATATCGCGAATTCGAGTATCGCCAACGCCGGCGCGGTGACGGTGAGCAGCGCCGACACCTCGACGATCAATGCCGTCACCGACGCGGCATCGGCCGCGCTGGCGGGCGGCATCGCCGGCGTCGGCGTGGCGGTCGGCGCGGCTTTCGCGCACAACGTCATCGGCAATGGCACGACCGGTCAAACGGGGCCCGGAATCGTGACCGCCTATATCCAAAACAGCGCCATCAACGCCTCAGGGGCGCTGCAGGTCAGCACCACCACCACCGAGACCATCAACGCCCAGGTCGGCACCGTCGCGGCCGCGATTTCCGGCGGGTTCGTCGGCGTGTCGGCTGCGGCGGCGGGCGCCGTCGCGCTCAATGACATCAGCGTGGACACAGACGCCTATATCAACGGCGACGCGGCCGCGGGAGCGACGCAGAAGGGCATCTCGGCCGCGAGCGTCAGCATTTCCGGCAATGACAATTCGTCGATCACCGCGGATGTCGAGACCACGGCGATCACGGCCTCCTTTGGCGTGGTTGGCGTATCGGCTGCCGTCGGCATCTCGCAGGCGACGAACGAGATCGCCAATGACATGGGGGCCTATATCGTCAACGCCAGCGACGGCGTGACGGCGACCTTGTCGTCGGTTGCGGTCTCCGCGACCGAGAGTGCGACGATCAGCGCCAACGTCGCGGCCGCGAGCGTCGCGCTGAGCGGCGGCGGCGTCTCAGTCGCGCTGGCCGGGGCCGGCGCCGAAGCCACCAATTTCATCCTCGACGACACCAACGCCTATCTGTCCAACAGCCACATCGCCGCGAACACCGACGTCACGACGAGCGCGGACGCATCGCCGACGATCAACGCCAATGTCCTTGCGGCGTCAGGAGCTATCGCGGACGGCCTGGCCGGCGGCGCCGGCTCGCTCGGCGCCTCGCTCGCCGAGAATTTCATCGGCTACACCGCTCTCGGTACAGAGCAAGCCGATCAGGTCGAAGCCTATTCGACGGGCACGAGCATCTCCGCCGGGGGGGCGTTCAACGAAACCGCGACCGACAACGCAAAGATCCACGCCACTGTCGCCGCCCTCTCTGCGGCCCTGACGAGCGCCGCGGCCGGCGACAGCTTCTCGGGCGCCGGCGCGACGGCCGAAAACGAGATCGCCGTCGATACCTACGCGACGGTGTCGGGCAGCGGGTCGACCGGCATAAATGCCGCCTCGATCGACCTAACGGCGACCGATACGTCGACGATCACCACCCTTGACGGCGCCGTCTCATTGGCGCTGCTGATCGGCGTCGGCGGCAGCTCATCAATTAGCGAATCGCTGGCGCAAAACTCGATCGACAACGCCGTTCAAGCCTGGATCGACAACGCCACCGTGACGACGAGCGGGGCGACGATCATCGACGCAACGGAAAACGCGACGATAACCGCAACCTCGGTGGCGGCGGCATTGTCCGGTGGCCTGGAAGCGGCGAGCGGCGGCGGGGCGGTCGCGCTCAACACGATCGACACCGCCATTTCGGCCTATGTCGACTCAAGCACACTCACGGTTGGCAGCCTGTTTGTCGATGCGCAGGACACCTCGTCCGCCAGCGCCACGACCGGCGCGCTCTCGATCGCGGCCGGCTTTATTTCGATCGCCGGGGGCGGGTCCGGCGCCACCGATACGATCACCAACGACGTCTCCGCCTACGTCGACGGGTCGACCGTCACTGCCGGCGGCAACGTCACGGTCGAAGCGTCGGCCCAGCCCGAGGGCTACGCCAATGCCGGCGGGGTGACCGCCGGCGCGCTGGCGGTGGGGGCTTCGGTGGCGCTCGTCACGGTGACGCCGACGGTAAGCGCGACGGTTGACGGCAGCATCACCGCCGGCAGCCTTTCGATCATCGCCAACGTCAATTTGCCCAGCGATGGCAAGCCGGCGGCGAAGGCACTCGCCACCGGCTCAGTCGGCGGTCTTATCGGAGTGGTCGCTAGCGATGCGGAAACCACCAATGACGCGACCGTCACAGCCGGCATCGGCATCGCCGTAAATCTCGCCGACTCCGATGTCACCACGACCGTCGTGGCGGTGTCCGGCGCGCTTCTGATTGTTGCCGCCGGCAACACGCAGCAGAATTCGACGGCGTCGAACTCGTCGGTTGGTCTGATCGCGGTGGGCGTGGCGACGGCAGAGGCCACTGCGAACAACACCACAACGGCGACAGTCGGCAGCGGGGCGCAGATCACCGCGGGCACGGTGGCGATCAATGCCGGCGGCAGCGACGACGATTTCGCATCGACAACGGCCGGCAGCGGTGGCGTTGTCGGCGTGGCGGGGGTCGCTCCGACGACCAACGACAACGCGACGACGACGGCGACGGTCGGCCTCGGCGCGATGATCACCGTGACCGGCGGTTCGCCGGCCTCAGCCTTCGCGATTTCCGCCTCGCACGTCGCCACGAGCAACGACTCGGTGTTCGCCAGCGCCGACGGTCTCCTGTCCGGGGCGGGCGCCGTTGCCACCAACAACGTCACCTCGAACGTCACCGATGTGCTCGACGGCATCGTGTCGGCTCTGTCGATCACCGGCGCTGCCACCAATACGTTCTTGAAGCCGGAACTCGGCGGCGATGGCGACAACATCACCGGCGACACCGGCGGTCTCGCCAGCGCGGCGGGCGGCACCGATACGACGACGATCAACTTCACCACGCTCGTCGATGTCGGTTCGGCGGCCCGACTGACGGTAAACGGCATCCAGGCGGACCCGGGCGCCTTGACGCTCACCGCCTTCAATGCCTTCCACGCCTACGACCAGATGACCTTCAAGACCGGCGGCGCGCTTGCCGGGGCCTCCGCGACAGCGACGATCCAGACCAATACCGACATCGCGGAAGTCGATATCGAGGGCGGCGCGCAGTTGTCGAGCGTCGGCCAGGTCAATCTCGCCGCCGACGGCGGCGGCACGTTGACGACGCAAGTCTATACCGACACCTATGGCGCGGTCACCGCGGCCGACGCCAACAGCAACATCTTCATCAGGCCCGACAATATGATCATCGTCGGGACCCCGAATGTCGCGTCGACATCGACCTATACGACCTCCGCTCCGGCGCAGACCCAATTCCACACGTTGAAGAGCGGCAACACGGTTACGCTGGCGTCCAACTACGACACCGTGACGGATACGGTCGGAACGGGGACGACGCCGACCAACACGACGGTCAAAACCGGCGACGTGGTCAACGACGGCGGGACGCTGTACCGCTATATCGGCACGACCCCGCTGACCGTCGATTTTTCACTTGGCGCAGCGCCGATCAACTTCGCCACGGCCGACTGGGCGCAGATCGGTGGGATCGCCGGCGACGCCTACCGATATATCGGGCCGGCAAATGCCTCGCTCGATCTCAACAATCAGGATTACACCAACACCAGCCTGTGGGCCCTGGTGTCGACCATCACCGCCTTTGGCGATGTCAATATGACCGCCGGCGAGACGCCCACCTTCGCCGCCGATCTCTATACGGTGAACGCCTATACCGACGCCTTTGCCGGGTCGGTCGTGCCGCTCAACTTTGTCGATGCGCACGCCTTTGTTACCCAAACCAACGCGATCACGGTTTACGGCGACGCCACGGTCAACACCGGGGGCAGCGCCAATCTCCTGACAAATTACCAGGTCGACTCGCACGCCTTCGCCCAGGCGAAGTCGTCGAGCTGGGTCAGCGCCGTCGCCGGCGGCATCAATTCGCTGACCGGCGGCGATCCGGCAAACGAATTCAACGGAACCGGGAGTTCGACCGAGACCGGCACCATCACCGTCGATGGCGCGGTTCACACCGGCATCGCCCGCGACGTCGTCGTGACGTTCACCCAGGGCGGCACGAGCGCGGATCCGACAATCGTTTCGAGCAATCCAAATATTTCATTCGTCAACCAGGTGGAGACCGAGTCGTCGGGGCTCGTCACCTCTTATCTGAGCATTCAGGCGGAGCTCGACACCTATCTTCACACGCAAACGTCAATCGGCGGCCCTGGCCACGATTCGACGATCGACAACCAGATCGCCTTCGACCAGCAGGAGCTGTCGTCGATCCAGACCCAATTGGTCGCTCAGGGTCTGGCCGCGACGGACTCCGCCGGCAACGTGATAAGTCCGTTCCAACCTGTCGTACGCACCCTGCAGGTCATCGATGTCGCGCCGATCCGGGCCGAGGCCGGCCAGATCTACCTGTTCGGCGGTCAGGTTCAGGGAACCGGAATCCTCGATGCGCCGATCGGGGTCAATGTCACCATCACGAACGACACCGTGGCGTCGTTGCAGATCGAGGGGATCGACATCCCCCAGAACATCGGCGGGATTTATCTCAATGGCGCGCTGCTCGACGGCGCCAGCGTGGCGGCGGACAATCTGGCGATCAACACGCAGAACCCCACCGTGCCGCCAGACGGTACCGTTTCCACAGCCGCGGCATTTGCCGACATCACATTGGCGCGGCCGCCGGCCCCGCCGTCGCCCAACCAGCAACCGAACGCCTTCATCACCATATCGAACGATGTACAGGCCCTGACGACGGACCAAATCGACGCCGGGGTGACCCAGCCGGACATCATCATCAACGGCGATATCAATGCGCTGTTCGCGGCGCTGAGCGTTACCTCGCACCATGACTTCAACGTCACGAGCACGGGGCAGATCGACGTCTATTCGCAGAACATCACCTCGACCAACAACATCACGATCGACGAAGTGCAGTTCTACGCCTCGGGCGATCCGGCGTCGCAGATATTGGGAACGCCGGCCGTTGGGGAAACCGTGCTCGATGGCTCGCTGAGCGCCGCCAATGCAGCCGTTACGACTTATGAAAACACGCCGCGAACAGGGGTCAGCCCGACCGGGGCGGCGTTGGTTGCGCAAACGATCGAGATCCAATCCGAATACGTCGACTTGAACGGCACGATCATCGCCGGACAAGCCCAAGAGAACCTCACGATCAATCCCGGGAGCCTCCTCGATCCGACATCGGTCGCCAGTCAGATCCGGCAATTCAAGAACGAGAAGGCTGCCTCTCCGCAACTTCTGAACCTTTCCCAGGCCGATAATCCATACGGTGATTTCAACGTCTTTTATGATCCCAGCACGCAAAACATCGAGGTACAGCCGGTCACGCTGGCGGGCGGCCTCATCACGATCAAGGGGCATGTCGCCAGCACGTCGGTGGCGACGCTCGACGCGCTCGGCTATTACGGCGGCGTCAACATTACCAACAACACCACCTATGATCTGACCGTCGATGGCGTCGACGCCTCGCAGCACGGCGCCGGGGTCGTCGATATCACCGATCTCAATCAGACCAGCGGTTCCAACGTTCTCGAGACGAAATACCTGTCGAACCAAGGCGGCGGGATGTCGGTCTCGACCAATTACGTCGACCCGGTGACCGGCGCGCCGGCCGGCGACGGCTCGGTCACGACCCAGGTGTCGAACCTCGCGACATACTATCCCGAGACAGGGCTGCGCTATAATTTCTCGGTCACCTACGGGACCCAGACGGTAACGACGCAGACCTATTCCGAGAGCAATTGGATCGGGGTCTTCAATCTCGGGTCGGCGACCGTGGACGGTCCGCCCACGACGACGACAATACAGCAACCGACGATTTTAGCCTCGAGCCTGTATTTCTATGTGGACACGGCCGACGCCAACACACCCTATCTCTTCAGCAGCGCGACCCATCAGACCGGCGACAGCAACGGATCGATCACCGGATCGATTTCCGGAAACACCTTGACGGTAACCGCTGTCAACCTTTCCAACGGTGCCACGCTGGCCGACGGCGAGACCATCACCGGAGCGGGCGTTCCGGCAAACACGACCATCACCGCCACCAACGGCGACAACGGTAACTACAGCGGGAGCGGCGGCAACGGCACCTACCAGCTCAGCAATTCCGTTTCCCCGAGCGTGAGCAGCGAGACGCTGACCGAAAACGGACCGGTGCCGGACGGGAACTGGAACACCAGCACCTGGTACGGCAAGAAGACCTATTACGAGAAAACCCAGGACACAAAGCAAGACGTCACCATCTCCGACACCTCGATCAAGGCGGATTTGCCGATCAATATCGACTTTACCGGCAGTTCGGCCGCCAATATCACCATCGACTCGCCCAACAGCAGCGTAACGCTGCTCGGCAATCTCGCTAATGTGACCGGCGCCACATCGGTGACTGCGGGCGGCACGATCACCGCACCGATGCCGAAGACGACCGTCGAGGGCGTTCAGGTTACCCTCACCGCGAGCAGCGGCATCGGCATTGCCGGAGAGCCTTCGCCGCAGAATATCCCGGCAGTGCCCGTCGACGTTATTCTCGCCGGCAATTCGGGTCAGAGCCTGACGGCCAGCACGACCAACGGCGCGATCTATATCGCCGCGCCGCAGGGCGCGCTCGCGATCAATTCGATCACCGCCGGGGGCGATAAGGCGGTGAGCCTCTCTGCGTATGGCGCCATTACGGTCGCGGCCGGCGACAGCGGGCTCGTCACCGGCGGCAATGTGACGATTGTGAGCAGCGGCGGGGGCGTCGGCGCGCCCGGCGCGGCGCTCAAGCTCGCGGTCGGCCAGCAGGCCGCCGACCAGCTCAACCTGACGGCAGCCGGCGATGTTTATGTCGAGCAGACCATCGGCAATTTGCCGCTCTTCGCGCTGACATCCACCAGCGGCGACGCCCATATCACGGTCGACAATGGCAGCGTCGTCAATGTCAACACCAATGTCGTGCAGGACCCGCGCACGGTCGCCCAACTCACCTCCGGGGTGTGGACCGCGCTGCAACTGACCGACGGCACCGGTGCCCAGGCCAAGATCCAGGCGACGCTCACCGAATACCAGCTCAGCCAGGAGGCCCAGTATCAGACCTATTGGACGGACCGCAACGCGCTGGCGAATGGCATTCAGCTGAAGACCGTCGACGTTGCGCATTACACCGCGGTTTACACCGCGCAGGCGGTGCAGCTCGGCAAAACCGGTTCGGCAATCACGACGTTCGCCAACGACGCCGTCACGGCTCTCCAGTCGCTGGTGGCGAACCCGCAGACCGGCGTCGTCCCGCTGTCGAGCTCTGCCCTCACCTATTACACCGGTATCTACACCGCGCAGGCGGAGCACCTCGGCAAAACCGGCTCCGACGTCACCACTTTTGTAACCGGCGCCATCGATACACTGCAGTTGTCGTCGACGCAGCAATACTACAACCTCGCCGCAATCTTCGGCCCGGGCGGCAGCTACGCTCCGGGGGTCGCCGGCGGTAATGTCTATAACCCGGTAACGGGCACGACGGCGACTTCTCCGATCGCCTTCAATACCGGTACATTCGATCCCAATTTCACCTATCTGCTGACTCAGAGCGAAGTCGCCAACCTGACCGGCAGCATCAAGGTTTGGACCCAGGCCGAGCTGCTCGCCGGGATCAGCGCCGGGCTGCTGCAGACCACGACCAGCACGCAGCTCAATATCGAAGCGCCGAACATCACGGCCAGGAACATCGTCATCACCGCCAACAACGGCAATATCGGCTCGCTGGTCAATCCGGTGACCAACTTCAGCGCGACCGCCAATCTGGTCGGGTTCGAGACCGGCGTACCACTCTCGGGCTCATTCACCGGATCGATTGCCGGAAACACCTTGACGGTAACAGCGGCTTCAGGCGTCGCGCTTGGCGTCAATCAAACCATCAGCGGAACGGGCGTCGCGCCAGGCACGGTCATCACTGGCCTCGGCAGCGGCACCGGCGGCACCGGCACCTACGACCTCAACATTTCCCAAACAGTGGCAAGGGGGACGCTGACTTACGGCTCGCCGGTTCAGCTGGCTCTCGCGGCGGCGCAGCTTTCCGACTTGAACTTCCTGGCAGCGGTGCCGCTACCCGAGACGGTGAATTTCAGCGGCGACACGATGACGCTCACGAGCGGCACGTGGGCGAGCCTCGGGCTCGGCATTGCAGACGGCACATATCCGACCGCTCAAGGAGCATCCGGTCAACTTTGGCTCTTTGTCGGCGGCAGCACGCAGAACGCGACCCAGAACGGCGCCTATCTTCAGGTCGCCGCGGTCAGCGGTTCGACGATCACGTTCAACAACCCCGATCCGGTTGCCCATCCCAGTCTGCTGGTGACTGAGACGGACCAGACGATCCTGGTTGCGCCGGTGGTGACAAACCTCGGCAGCACTGACGAGAGCACGGCCGGCGCGGTCGCCAAGGTCAGTGTGAATTTCGGCAACACCGGCAACAGCGGCACGATCACGCTGAACAGCGGAACCTGGGGGGCGGGATACAAGGTCGGCGGCGGCATCTTCATCCAGTCCGCCACCACCCCCATCGATCCCAACGCCAATGGAGCGGGGGATTTCAGTTCCACCGCCAGCAACCCCTATTACACGATTTCGGCGATCAGCGCCGACAGCAAGACCATCACTCTGCAATGGGGTCAAATTCTGACCAGCGAAACCAACGCGTCGGTCAGCGTCGCGCCGGTTACCATCAATATCGTCAGCGGTGCCGCCAGCGTAAAGTACGTGCTGATCTCGCAAAGCCGCGACGTGGCGATCGCGCCGCCGTCGACCAACACGGTCGCGGCGACAGCGGGCGCCGTCTCCAATGCCAATGTCACCTTCGGCAACACCGGCAACAGCGGCAACAGCGGCACGATCACGCTGAACGGCGGCGCAACCTGGGGGTCGAGCTACACGGTCGGCGGCGGCATCTTCATCCAGTCCGCCACCGACCTCAACGCCAACGGGGCGGGAAATTTCAATGCCGCCGCCACCAACGCCTATTACACGATTTCGGCGATCAGCGCCGACGACACGATCCTCACCCTGCAATCGGGTCAAATGCTGACCGGCGAAAAGAACGTCCCGGTAGGCGTCGCGCCGGTTACCATCAATAGCGTGAGCAGCGCCTCGGGCACCGTCGCGGCGACGGCGGGCGGGTTCATCTTCCTCGGCTCGCAAGACGATCTTGCGCTGGCCAACATCGTTTCGACCGGCGGCGCCGACGTGCGGGTCAAGACCCAGGGCGACATCACCAATGCCGCGACGAGCGGGGTCAATGTGCAGGGCTCCGGTATCGTCCTCGAGGCGGGCCAGAGCTTTATCGGCACCAGCACGAATCCGGTGACCATCGAGGTTGACGCCACAGGCAGCCTCTCGGCGCGGGCGCTCAATGACATTTATATCACCGCGCCCGCCGGCGACATCCCGGTACAGGCCATCTATTCCTCCAAGGGCGGGGTCGATCTCGAAGCGGCGACCGGCTCCATTTACGACGCCATCACATCGAATTTCGCCAAGATCCAGGCCAATTGGCTGGAAGTGCAGGCCGGCGGCAGCATCGGCAAAGGCGCCATCGGCTCGGGCGATGCCTCGCTTGACGGCGCGATCCAGCTCGCCGCGCTGCATGTCGATATCATCAGCACCGGCGTCTTCGACGGCACCACCACGGTCGGCGCCCTGCGCGCCCTGGCGCAATCGAACATCGACATCTACCAGACCGAGGGCGATCTCAACGTCCTCGACGCTTACTCGACGACCGGCAACGTAATGCTGGAGGCCGCTGGCAACATCTACGGAGGCAATCTTACCGATCCGACCAATCTCGATTCGGCGCCGACCGGCAACGATCTGAGCGCCAGCGTCTACGCCAACAGCATCTTCCTCGCGGCGGGCATCAGCCAGCTCGGCGGCATCGGCAGCGGAGCGCTAACGGCGTTCAATATCGTCAGCTCGTTCAGCGGTGGCGCCGACAGCGGCTTCGTCTCGGCGCTTGCCGGCGATGCGAACATCTTTGTCGATGAGGCGACAACCACGCTCGCAACGACAAGCAACGGCGATCTCAGCCTCGTCTCGGTCAGCGCCGGCGCGGACGCGACCGCGTTCATCACAAACCCGATCGGCAACATCCTGAACGCGCGTCCGGACAACAACGCCATCGTCATCGCCGGCAAGGCCGACCTCATCGCCCAAGACAGCGTCGGGTCGGGCGACCTGCGCAGCGGCGGCCTGACCGGCCGCATGACCAGCACCACCGGCAATCTCGAAGCGATCGCGACGACCGGCAACATCTGGCTGTGGAACATCGGCGGCCTCTTTGTCGGCGGCGTCGTCAGCCCCGCCGTGGACCCCTATGCCCTCTATGCACCCAAGGGCACGATCGATATTCAGACCTCGAGCCCGCTTATCATCGGCCAAAACATCCAGGCGAGCGGCTCGATCACCAAACAGGCCGGCAATTCGACCGATAGTGCCGCCGAGCTGCTCAACTCCGATCTGACGGTCCTACCCGGCGTGACGATCCAGTCGCTTACTTCCTCTGTCGAGCTCGACGCCGGCAACAACATCATTTTGGACGGCGCCGGCGTCGTGGATGGGGCCATCACGTTGGCGGGCGCGCAGGTGATCGCCTTTACGACGATCACGCTCAATGCCGGCTATCTCGACACGACCGCGCCGAGCCCGAGCAATAGCGTTGCCAGCGTCACCATCAAGTCGGGAGCCGGTCTCAAGGCCGGCACCTCGGTCGCGATCAACGCCGGCAATGACATCACCGTCGTCGATGGCGCCCTGGTGCAGTCCGGCGGCAAGATCACCTTGCGCGGCGACAGCGTCCAGGCGACCGCCGCCGCCCCCGGCGTCAGCACCCTGATCACGGTCGCGGGCACGCTCGAGGCGCCGTCGATCGAGATCGACGGCGGGTTCGAAGCCGATGTCATCCAGGTGACGACCGGTACGCTCGACGCCACCTCGCAGATCACCATCAACGGCAATGGCGGGGGCGACCAGATCCTGCTGTGGGGCAACATCACTGCGGCGGAGATCGACGTTTACGGCGGCAACGCCAGCCACCTTGGCGACAGCAACACCCTGATCGCGCTCAATCCGACCAACGCCAACGGCTACAGCCTGGCGATCTCGGGCCAGGTCAATCTGTGGGGCGGCAGCGGCAGCGACAGTTTCGTCGTCAACCAGCTCAACACGCTCGATATCGCGCACAAATACCTCGCCGGCGCCTCCGGCCCGACCAGCATCGACCCCGGCATCTCGAACGCAAACGTCACCAGCGTGCGCGACACCGTCAACATCGACGGCGAGGGCGGGAACGACAATTTCATCGTCAATCTCGACCGCACCAGCGACTACATCGTCAACGTAAATGACAGCGGCAATCCCGCCGACGGCTCCGACACGCTGACGATCAACGGCGTGCCCGGCACCGACACCTTCCTGCTGCGGCAAAATTTCGTCGCGCTGCTGCAGGACGACGCGAGCGGCAACTTGCTGCCGACCTATGAGCGGATCAACTACAACACTACGATCAACGTGCTCGACGTCAATGGGCTCGATCCGTTCGATTATGTCTATAACGACACCACCGGCCTGGTGCAGGAGCAACTCGTATCGCCGACATACGCGGCACTGAGCCTGACCAGCCAGACCAATTTCTATGTCGACGGCAACAGCGCGGTCACCACGCTGACCGGCGCTGACGGCGGCGACACGTTCCAGTTCGGCCAAGTGTTCGGCTCGGATCGCGTCGGCGGGACGACCGTGCAATTCGGCGACCAGATCGCGACGATCGAGGTTGCGATCGGTTACAATTCCAGCGGGGGTATCGTTCCCGGCTACCTGACGAGCGGCCCTAGCTTTGCGACGACGGCCTATGGCGGGGAGGGCGACGACAGCTTCTTCGTCTACAGCAACCAGGCACCGCTGAAGCTCTACGGCGAGGGCGGCAACAACGATTTCGTCGTCCGCGCCTTCGCGCTGGCCAGCGGCAGCGGCGTCTCGACCCAATTGACGACGATCCATACCGGCGGCGGCAACAACCAGATCAGCTACAACGTCAACGCACCGGTCAGCATCGACGGCGGCACCGGCATCAATACCGTCACCGTGCTCGGCAGCGGCTTCGGCGACAGCTTCGTCATCACCAACCAAGGGGTCGAAGGGGCCGGGCTGAACGTCAGCATGACGAACGTCTCGATCTTGGAGGTCGACGGCGTCGCCGGCAACAACGCCTTCTACGTGCTGAGCACCGCGCCCGGCCAGGTCGTGACGCTGATCGGCGGCACCGGCAACAACAATACCTTCGACATCGCCGGCGACGTGACGACGCCGGTCATAGCCCAGGACATCAACGGCGTCAGCGGGCTGATCAACAACGCCGTGTCGAGCACCGACCCGAACTACAGCGGCGCCTATGCCCCCGGCGTCTCGGTCAACGTCGCCGGCGCCACGTCCGGCGCGGTCGTCATCGGCCAGCTGACCCAGAAGGGCTCGTCGACCCCGATTCCCCAGCTGTTCGAAAATCCGGCCGGCGGGCCCACCGAGGGGCAATACACGGTCAACCTGGCGGTGCCGTCGACGCAGCTCACCCAGGCCACTGTCGCCTATATCACGGTGGCGGCGGCGCTGCGGCCCTATCAGGACACCTCGCAGGGCAGCCAGTCGCTCGAAGTTTCGACCGACGGCGTCAATTGGTACCAGTCGCTGGTGCTGACGTTCGACTCGAGCGCCGCGGCCGGCAGCTCGACCGATTGGAACCGTACCCAGACGATCTTGGTGAAGGCCGAGCCGGACAGGGTCGCGGAAGGCCAGCAGACGATCATCATCAGCCATTCGATCCAGAGCACGAACAAGGAATTCAACGAGCTGCCGATCTCGAATCTTGATGTCGAGGTGGTCGACCAGACCTTGGCGGATGCCGTCATCACCCCGGCGCATCCCGGCAATCTGCAGGTGATCACTGGCTCGCCGACGGATTCCGGCAACGCGTTCGCGCAGCAAACCGATTCGTTCACAGTCGCGCTGAACCGCGCGCCAGCGGCGGGCGAGACGGTAACCGTCACGCTCAACAGCGAAGTCTTTACCGCGCACAATTATCTGCTCCTGTCGGGGCCCAGTTCCTCCCCGACTGGCGCGCCCGCGTTCACGCAGACCCCCACCGGCGCGACGGTCACCTTCAACGCGTCGAACTGGAATGAGCCGGTCACGGTGACGGTGGCGGCCGCGCCTGACGGCGGCACGCCGTTCGACCCGACGCAGACCGTCATCGAGGACACGGTGACAAGCAGCGGGACCGGCGCCCTCCTCTTCAATCAGGACAGTGTCCAGCACAAGCTCATTGTCAACGTCAACGACAGCCGGCTGCCGCAGGTGCTGGTCACGCCGAGCATCCCGATAACCGTGTCGCCGACCCAAACCGGCAGCTACACGATGCAGCTGACCACGATCCCGACCGCCGACGTCGTGGTCAGCCTCCTCGACAACGGGCAGACGCTGTTGTCGTCGAGCGACCACCGGTTCCAGACCAACGGCAGCAATCCGCCAACTGTCACGTTCACCCCAGGCAACTGGAATAAACCGGTCACGATCGCCGTCGCGGACAACACGAGCTATGTCGGCAACAGGCAGGGCGGCCAGTCGCAGATCGTATTTCCGGCGCAACCGCAGCGGACATCGGCGATCCAGGGCCCGCTGATCATCGAGGGGAACGCTATCCCCAATTTGAACCTGTCGCTGCGGCCGGCGGTCAAGCTATATACCGAGACCGACATTGCGCTGGCGACGCTGGTCAATCCCAACAGCCCGGCGACCCAGACCAACACGCTCAACGTGTTCAACGCCGGCAGCACCCAGAACGATTCGGGCACGCTCACCACGCTCAACCTGCTGCCTGCGGCCGACCAGAGCGGCCTCCTGCAGCAGTACAAGGAGCAGACGCTCAACCCGCTGGAGTTCGGCAATATCTCCGGCGAAGACATGACCGGGGCGACAATCGGGTTGGCTTCGTCGCCCTCGCTGACCCTGAACTACGGCACGATATTGCACCCCATCCCGGTGACCTACGCCGGCGGGATCACCTACCGCGACGTTCAGGTCGTCAACGTGATGCTGGGGTCGGGCAACGACACGTTCACTGTCAACGCCACGCCGGTGCAGCCGGAAGCGATGTGGAACGGCAACTTGGTGACCGATGCCAACGGCATCACCGGCGACAGCCTTACCGTTATCCAGGGTGGCGGCGGCAACAACACGCTGATCGCCAATGGCGGGGGCGGCCCGAATTCGGCCCTGGTCCTGCTCGGCTCGACGACCCAGGACGGCTCGTTCTACAACTCGACGACGCAGAGCATCACCGGCGAAGCACGCGTCTTTAACGATCCTGGCAACAATATTCTCGACGCGCGCAACGACCCCAATCCGGTCATCCTCTATGGCGGCCCCGGCAACGACATCATCTACGGCGGCGCCGGCGGCGACTGGATCGCCGGCGGCAGCGGCACCAACACGATCTACGGCGGCTCCGGCAACGACATCATCCTCGGCAGCGACGGCTTCAACCTGAACCCGATCTATGAAACGCCAATCAACCAATATGAGGGCCTCTTAGCGTCGGACATCCATGTCGGCGTACCGTTGCGGATCAGCCAGGCGGTAGCAGACAACAACCTGCAGGTGCTGATGGTCGTCAGCGCCCCGACCGGCTTGACCAACCCCGATACCGACGTGCTCACTGCCGGCAACAACACGATCTACGGCGGCAGCGGCAACAACATCATCGTCGGAAACCTCGGCACCATCACCCAAGTGACGGGGACGCAACGCATCCTGGCCACCGGCGAGGTGACCGGCGTCAGCACCGCGTCGGTCTCCGACTTCGGCAACGACACGATCTACGGCAGCGGTGCCGGCGGCTGGAATGGCGGCGGCAACGGCAGCGGCGACGATGTGATCCTCGGCGGCAGCGGCACCGACACGATTACGGGCGGCACCGGCAGCAACATCATCGTCGGCCACGACGGCCAGGTGGATTATTCCACGCCGGGCGTGCTGTCGCTGATCACCTCGAGCGATTTCGGCTATGGCGACAATGACACGATCGCCGGCAGCGGCGTCGCCGGCAACGACGTGATCATCGGCGGCACCGGCAATGACACGATCACCGGCAGCGTTCTCGGCAACGACGTCATCATCGGCGACAACGGGTCGGTCGGCTACTTCGCGTCAGGCGCCATCGCGCTGACCCAGTCGCTCGATCCGGCCAATGGCGGCAGCAACACGATCATCGGCGGCAAAGGCAACGACGTCGTCATCGGCGGCATCGGCAACAATCTGATCACCGGCGGCACCGGCAACA